>OLGL01000285.1_pt1 | contig 64852 bp, 74 predicted proteins | sample 1605041 | NCBI WGS metagenome assembly OLGL01 (sample SAMEA3888905, study PRJEB22519) | human gut metagenome | biome: human gut; feature: human-associated habitat; material: faeces | place: Denmark | collected 2010 | reverse complement strand
TACTTGCTCCGGCTGGTGTCAATGTCGGGATTGCTGGCGTACTGTTCCTTTTGCCGTTCGTGATGGGCTTCCAGCGGTCTTGCCGGATTGCCCTTGTGCTTTTCAAATCGCAAAATTGCGTGTTGTGCCATGAAACTCCTTTCCCCATTCCGTTCCTTTCCGGGACTTTTCCACAGGAAAATCCCGCAGAAAATATCTCGGATAGGATAGGAATGGATAAGATATAAATAAAATCGTTTTAATCTCTGTATTTCTATATACCGTCCGGTTTTCGTACTTCAAGAGGATTGATTATCGTACTTGTGGAGTGCGGTTTTCAGTCCTACCGCGTTCCATAACCGGATTTCTTGAAGTCGGTGTTTGGAACCGCTTCGTAGGATTTTGGGTAAATGCGGTTGGGTTTTCCACAGCCCTGCTTCTGGATCTCCACCAATCCGGCATATTGCAGTTCCCGCAGGGTGTTCACCGCCTTTTGCCGCCCACAGTGAAGCAGGGCAACAACCTCGCAGATTGGGTAATACAGGAAAATCCGCCCGTACTCGTCCGCCCAGCCGTTCTTCCGGGATAACTCCGTCCGGCGCAGGATAAAGGCATACAGTACCTTTGCTTCGTTGGACAGGGGTGTGAATGTGGGGGCTTCAAAAAGGAAATTGGGAAGCCGGGTAAAGCTGACCGCCTTTTCCGGCTGATGGATATAAATGGTGTTTGTCATATCGTGTTTTGTGGACGGTTAGAAGCCTGTTTCCGGGGGCAGACGGTAGTTTCTATTGCCTGCCCCTGTTCTGTGCTTGCAAAGCCTTGAAAATCAAGGACTTTTCAGCCCCTAACTGTCCACAGTAGACCTCCTTTTCCGTTCACTTTCTGTTTTCTGCCGCCTGTGAACTCTGGCGGCACAGCCGGGGCAGTATTTTGCCCGGTTGGATTTGGGGACGAACACGCCGCCGCAGACCGCACAGCATTTCAAGTCCTTATCTCGGAAAATCTCCGCTTCCAGCGTTCCGTCCAGCGGCAAGACCGCCCAGCGGAACCACTTACAGCAGACCGAGAAAGAAACCGTCTGCGGGCAGGTGCAGGTGTCCCCATCGTCAAGGACAATGCAGTTGCCGTCCTTACAGCAACAGCACTCCCGGCGTATCAGGCTGGCCGCCTGTTTTCTCTGCGCCGGTGTCATGCGGTAAAGGGAACCGTCCGGCCTGCGCTCCAGCGGCGGCAAGTCTTTATAGGGGTTATCTCTCATGCGTTCCCTCCATTTTGCTTTCCGTTGCCGTTCTCCCCGAAAAGGTTTCCTGCCCCATTCCTGCGGCGTGTTCCGGCGTTGGCACGCTCCCCGCAACTTCGGGACAACTTGTCCCGAAGTGACCTCTGGACAAAGTGTCCAGAAGCTGGCTCCTTGCAGTGCTTCCCCAGCCGGGGTATTCCTTTTCGGACGGTCATTCTGTTTTCAAGGTGCCGTTCATCGATGAACTACCATAAGTCTACACCTAAATGACCGTCCGTCCCGTATATCCATAAAGTCGGAGATCCGCCCGGAAAACTGCCTATTTCCACGCTCTCGGAATTGTGGTAAAATAAACATAAAAATTGGCTTTCAAGCCATAGGAGGACAATAATCTATGAAAATCGGAATTTTATGTGCGGGTGACGAAGAACTCGCCCCATTTTTGCCCTTGATAAGCAACTGTAAGATAACGGAAAAAGCTATGCTGAAATTCCATGCTGGACAGATTGATAGTGTAGAAGTTGTCGCCCTGTTTTCCGGCGTGTGCAAAGTAAATGCCGCCATAGCCGCTCAGCTTTTGATAGATGTATTTTGCGTGGATATAATTATCAATTCAGGGACAGCGGGCGGTATGGAGCCAGAACTTGAAATATTCGATACAGTTATCTCCACAGAAGTTTGTTACCACGATGTAGCGCCAGACATTTTAACGGAATTTCATCCGTGGATGAATTCTGTGTTTTTTGTGGCAGACCCAAAGCTGATAGATATGTCAAAGTCTGCTGTTGACAAGCTTTCAACTTCTGGAAAGGTAGTTTGGGGCCGTATGGTAACGGGAGAATCGTTTATAACCGATGAGAGCCGGCAAAAAATAAACGATGAATTTGCTCCCTTGACGGTTGACATGGAAACTGCCAGTATCGCTCATGTCTGCTATGCAAATGACATACCGTTTATCGCCATTCGGTGTGTGACCGATACTGAAAAACACAGCGGAGTTGATAATTTTGACGAAAACTGTGCAAAAGCATCAAGTATTGCCAAAGATATTACGGTTGCTTTATTAAGAGAAATCAAAAAGTCGTGGTAAGATTGGATGATATTTTAGAACAGAGGACAGAGGGGGGAGAGTATGGCCCTAACTATTCAAGAACGACTAAAAGACCTGCGTGTGGAGCGTGGCTTGACGCTGGAACAGCTTGCGGAACAGACGCACCTCTCCAAATCTGCTTTAGGCAGTTATGAGGGGGACAATCTCAAAGACATCAGCCACTATGCCCTTATTGAGTTAGCAAAGTTTTACGAAGTGACTGTTGATTATCTGCTGGGCCGTTCCCAAACAAAAAATCACCCAAACGCCGATCTTGCAGACCTGCGTTTGAGCGACGATATGATTGAACTATTGAAAAGCGGGCGGGTGGACAATTCCCTTTTGTGTGAACTGGCGACCCACCCGGATTTTCCCCGGCTCATGGCCGACCTTGAAATCTATGTGAACGGCGTGGCGGGAAAACAGGTACAGAGTGCAAACGCCATTGTGGACGCCGTGAGTGCAACGATTATGAAACAACACAATCCCGGCTTGACTGACCCGCAGTTAAGGCAGCTTATCGCCGCCCATATTGACGACGACAGCTTTTGCCGCTATGTGATACAGCAGGACATAAACAAGATAGCCCTCGACCTGCGGGAAGCCCACAAGGACGATTTTTTCAGCGTTCCGGAGGACAATCCTCTGGAAGATTTCTTACAGACCGCCGAGGAAACCGCCAGCCCGGGCAGCGACCCGGAGCAGACGGCGATGATGTTTATCTGTAAGCGGCTCAAACTGAATTACAAGAAGCTGTCCGAGGAAGAAAGGAAGTGGCTGAAAAAGATTGCACAGAAGTCGGACTTGCTGAAAAATCCAAAGCCCCAGCGAGGGAGAAAGTAAGAGAACGGAAAAATTTGATTTAGTGAGGTGTAAGGAGTGGAAATTAGATTTATTGATGAAAAACACGCCGCAGATATAAATATTCCCAACGAACCTTTTCCCATTAGGGGACGAATGGTTATTACCTATAACGGAGACAGATGGGAACATACAGAAAAACTATTGCCTTCTGAACAGATTGAAGAAATGACATTCCCAGATGAAAACTACAATTATCATGAGATGAAAGACTATGTTTTTATCGGAGCATATGAGGGAGCGAATTGTATTGGATTAGCAATATTGACTCCTGTATTCAATCCCTGTCTTTTTTTATACGACTTGAAAGTCAAATGCAAAATGCGTGGTAAAGGTATTGGTAAACAGCTAATTAAGGCATCTTATCAATATGCCATAGCAAATGGGTATGCAGGTTTGTATACTGTTGGTCAGGACAACAATTTGAATGCGTGCTTGTTTTATTTGGCTTGCGGTTTTGAAATTGGCGGACTTGATACTAAAATATATGAAAACACAAAGCAGTCGGGAAAATTTGATATAACCTTTTATATGCACTAAAAATAAGTACATTAAATGAATTCAGGTTTATCGGAGAGATAGCAAAGCCAGCCGAGCCAGTCAACGGTCAAGATGAACGGTGCATTTCATGCGCCGCCGTTGACAGTCCCGCCCGTCTTTGCTAAAGGGTAATCAAGGCGGGAAAGCCCTAAATGGCTTCACACCTATTTCAATAATTGGAGGAGATAAAAATGAGATCAGAAAAGGAAGTTTATGATATTGTTTTGAATTTTGCAAAAACAGACAAACGCATTCGCATGGTTACTTTGGAAGGATCTAGAACAAATACAAATATTCCGCCTGATGATTTTCAGGATTTTGATATTACTTTTTTTGTTACGGATATGGACAGCTTCACAAGTGATGATAAATGGCTAGATATATTTGGTGAAAGGTTGATTCTGCAAAAGCCGGAAGATATGGAATTATTTCCAGCTGTAGAAAAGGGATTTTCATATTTAATGCTGTTTACTGATGATGTTAAGATAGATTTAACTTTGCTGCCGCTGGAACTGATAGACGAGTATTTTACATGGGATAAACTGGTAAAGTTACTGTTGGATAAAGACAACCGTATCGTAAAGCCGCCAATACCAACGGATATAGACTACCACTTGCAGAAGCCTACTCAAAGAATGTTTGACGATTGCTGTAATGAATTTTGGAATACTACAACATATGTAGTAAAGGGCTTATGCCGCAAAGAAATTCTTTTTGCTATTGACCATATGAATGATATAGTACGAAAAGAATTGCTTCGCATGATTTCCTGGCTGATTGGTATCAAACAGGGATTTCATTTCAGTTTGGGAAAAAACTATAAATTTATGAAGCAATATGTCCCAGAGGAATTGTGGGAACGACTTATGTCCACTTATAATATGGATTCCTATCCCCATATGTGGGAATCCTTTGAACAATGTATGGCATTGTTCCGGGAGGTTTCGTCAGAAGTGGCATGCCAGTTGGATTACCAGTATCCACTATATGATGAAAAAATCAGTAATTATGTGATTCGGCAAAAGAAAAAATATGGCATTGAAGATGATAACAAATAAAATTTTTTCAATCGAAAAAATTTATTTTGATTATTCAATTTTGAAAAACTGAATACCTCAAAATCAGAAAGAGCGCGGACAAGCACTTTGAGGGATTGGCCGCCTTGTCCACCCATTCAGTGGGACGGCGGGTGGCGGTCAAGGCCGGGTGTAAACCCGTTCATTTCAGCCTTGACGGTTACCCGCTGTCCTGTTACTTTTCCGGGAGTGTAGCCACAACTTCGGGACACTTTGTCCACAAGTCGGAGCGTAGGACGATGAACGGGGGCTTTCATATACGCCCTGTCTGCTGTTGAAACCAGACCTGCGCTTACGGCTCCACGCCACACAAGCACAGCCCTGTTTTCCTGCCGCTTCAAATGCCCTTGCCCTCCCCGGCGGCAACGGCATTTTCACGGCAACGCCGACAGAGCGTATAACACACTACACTTTGCTTCGCAAAGTCGTGTGCCAAATGGGGCGTTGCCCCCTTTGGAAACCCCCACAAGAAAAGGCGGTACGCTACCCCTCCACGGGGCGCATACCGCCTTTTCTTGTTATCCAGCCCTCCGGCTGTATCGGTTGAGCAAAAGTCAGCGTGGGAATGGTGTGGTATCTTTATCTAAGTGAAACCCCTGCCTCCCATTTTGCAATGGCCTGACGGGAGACCCCGCATTTCTCTGCAATGGTCTCCTGCGTATAACCATGTACTCGTCTCAGAGTGACGAAGTTCTTGCAAAAATTCATGCTCATGTTTTTGCCCTCCATTCATTTGATGACTTCATTATATCATCCCAAAAGGCGGTAATCCATTCACCAAACGGAGCATTTTGCTACTCTTTGTTGCGGAATAAGGGCATAGACTCATTCGCCTTCGCCGACAGGCTTCCTATTGTCCACTTTTTGCCCTTGCTTGTATTTCACCCTTCCCATGGAATAAAACCTCTCCTTCTCGGCGGGGTTTGGCTCTGCGCTGACGCAGATGTGCAGCTCGCCGTTGTGTACGCCGAAAGAAATTACATCATAAAACGGATAATGGCCGCTCCAAAATAACCCATATGCCTTACCATATTCCAATTGCTGACCGTCCTCTCTGACAATGGTTATCATGGCGTTTCCGTTATCGCAGAGTGCAAGAAGTTCACTGAGTACCATTTTTTCGTCCTCCTCCGTTCGTTCTAAAAGTCATTTCGCTGCCAGCCCCGGCACGCCGACGCACTGTTTTCCGTGGGTGGTTTCCACTACGGTCAGCGTCACGGCGGCTCCCGCATGCAGCCTCGGGATGTGGTTCGGCTCGTTGAGTAGCTTGCCGGCAACGAGCAGAATTCCATCTGCTGTATGGGCGGTTTGCTCGCTCCGTACCCACATGCGCTCCAAACGATTCTCCGGGGTAAGAAACAGCGCACAAATATCATCGGGATGCTGCGGGTGTCGGAATGGATCCAGCTCTGCCAATGCCCGCACAGCCACAAGATTCTGGTTTCTGTAATAGACAGACAAGGTGTCCATGAGGCACCGGAATCGCTCCTCCAGCTCCGCATCCTCAATAGGGCGCACCTGCGCCTCGTCCACGGAATCAGCACGGACCTTCAGCCCGATCCCCTGGGTGTCGGAGATCAGCTCATAATTATCGCCGTCCCACCGGACAAGTCCCAGAGCCTCGTAGGACAGTCCCTTGGCGTGGTCAATGTAGCCGCAGAACAATGCGGCGTTGGCCTGCGTTTTCCGCTCGGGATCCAACACCTGTAAAAACCTGCTGTCCCGAATCAAACACAGCTTACGGTCAACCCTGCGAAAATCCATCCGATCCCCTCCGTATGTGATTTTGGTTTTCTGTTTCCAGTATAGCATACAGCGTTTTTTGCTGGCCGGCTGTTTCGTCTTAAATTGTTCAATAATTTCCTAAAACAGTCAATTTATCTGCGCATTTTATTCTCAATAATTTTTTTCGGAGGTCTTGACAAACTGATAGCGAGTCATTTTGTGCGCACAAATTTCTGCCCGAACTCCTCCGCAATATCCAGCAGATCATAGTCCAGATACGATAGGGCGTTTTCCTTCATCTCCCGATCCACGCCATAATAGGCTTCGGCAATGGCACCGGTCATATCGGCGATGGTGTCGCTGTCGCCGCCGATGGACACGGCGTTGCGAATGGCATCCTCAAAGCCGGTGGACTCGAAAAACGCGTCCAGTGCCTGAGGGACTGTCCCCTGACAGGTTTCCACGAAGTCGTATTCAGGCCGTATCTCGTCCAAAGTAAAGTCCGGTTTATAATACTGCTCGGTATATTGTCGGATCTGCGCCATGGTGCCGCCCGTTCGGGCGATGAAAATAGCACCGGCCACGGCTACGGCACCCTTGGTCCCCTCCGGGTGATTGTGGGTAACCTCCGCGCTGGCAATGGCTAGCTTTTCGCATTCTGCAAGGCTTTTGGAAAACCATGCTACCGGAGCCACCCGCATGGCGGAGCCGTTGCCGTAGCTGCCGTAGGGCTCTGTGCGGTTCTCCATGATCCACGCGCCGAACCGCCCGCCGAAGCCGCAGCGGGGATAGCGGCGGCCTATTTCGTGCATGACCCGCACCAACTTAATCTTGAACTGATTCAGATCAGGCATGGTCTCATAGGACAGCAGCGCCTTGGCCACGGCCAGAGTCATCACTGTGTCGTCGGTAAAAGTACAGCCCCTGGCAAAAAGCTCGAAGTCCTTGGATTTATGCTCGTTGAACTCAAATCTGGAGCCCACCGCATCGCCGATGATTGCGCCGAACATACGATTTCCTCCCTCAAATTTGTTATAAAAATGCACCCGTTTCCCCTGATACTCCGGGAAATAGGTGCAAAAAATCCAGCTTGCGGGGCTGGTATAACCTATCGTACAAGCTTTGGCACCTTTCTCTCCGGGAGGTTGCCGTGCGGTCATCGGGCTTGTCCCTCGCGCATCTCTTATAGGGGTATTGTAAAATTGTTGCTGATAAGACTCGTTTGTTTATCTTGATACAAAGTATAGCACAGGACGATTCCTTTGTCAAATTGCTCGAATTATGCGGATGATTTTTGATTTGTCAAGTGCCTAAAAAATTTTCTAAAGAACTATTTCGAGTAAAATGTCTGAGATTTATATAAGTTCAAGAAATAAATCAAACATCTTCGAATTCTTCCAATATTTTCCTGTGCTATACTTAATTTAAAGGAATTGGGAGGTTCAGCCGATGGGAAAGGAATACGAATGCTGCGGCCAAATTATAGAGGTGCTCCGTGGGGAAGCCATCAACAATCGCAACGCAGGTACGCTCCTCTACGCTGCCATGTGCAAATGCAATCGGAATCTGTTATATGTTGTCCGGGAAATGTTACCGGACAGGACCGGAGAAGATCATGTGAACGATGTGCTAAGCCATCTCTACGACATCCCGCAGAGGGACGCTATGGATTGCCTGGCCGGGGATGCTCCGGCATTTGTCACCGTGTTCCGTAGGGGTGAGGAAGCGTCCTGTTATCACATTTTCAGGGGCTACGATGCAGAGCCCTTGCGAGATGCCGATCTTGGCACTACAATGAAGTGGGTAATGGAGCACAACGATTACGCCGAGCCGAGATATATGTACACGGAGATCGTAGATGGTCATCAGGCGAAGATTGACTTTAGTAAATATACGGGAGAAAACAAATTGAACTGATAAGCCGATGAAGGGAGGCGGTTTTGTGGCTTTCGGAGACTTCAACCATGACGGTCATGTAGATGGTCGAGATTATGCACTGTTCAAAATCGCAACAGGCGACAATGATTCAGGCGACTCCTCTGGCGGTTCTGGTGGAGGTAGCGGTTGCGGGTGCCTGACGATGATTGTGGTAATTTTAATCGTGTATGGGATTCTCAAGCTGTTTGGCGGATGATGCTTTTGGCGAACAAATCGAATGAAGCGGGCTCTGCCACATGAGCGATATATAGAATGTTAACCGGAGGATAGATGATGGCAGCGCTATTTGATACAATTCACGACAATGCCCTCAGCAAGAGGGCGGAACCGGCAGCATTAGAGGAATTCGTGGAATTCGGCCTCCAACCGGAAGACTATACATCGATATTCTATGATATGGGTTACACAGTCAGTCAAACTGCCGGATTGAGCGCTGTCCAGCGGCAGCGAGTTCTCAAATGCGCCATTGATACAGGAAAGGCGTCCAAGTATGATGTTATGAGATTCCTTAGACAGCGAATGAACATCAATGGTATGAAGGCTGGGAACGAAATCGCTTTTCAAAAATGGAAGGAAGATTACAACTTTATCCGCAGTTTATAGCAGCCTGCATGAATCACCACACTGTGACCGTTTCAAAACTGAAATGCCGTAGCAATAAAGAAGGCATCGGCGGGAACCGACGGCAGTTTCAGACAGGGCAGATAGTAGTCGCCCTGCAATTCATACCAAAGTCCGTTCTTCTCGTTGTAGATGTACCCCTCCATTTTATAGCCCTCCAATATGATTGTTTTTTTACCTACAATCCAATCATTCCGGCTGATTACAAAAGCCGAAGGAGACACTTCCTTACGAAGTGCCTCCTTCCGGGCGTCCGCCTTTTTTGGAGCAAGCCCAACAGGCCCGGCGGGGGAGATAACTCCCTCCGCCGGGCCCTGGGGTCAATTCACATAATCTGCCGGGTCAATGAGCTTGCCGTCCTTGGATACCGAAAAGTGCAGATGAGGCCCCATGCTGCCCTCAGCGGAGGCGGTGCTGCCCACCAGGCCGATGATATCCCCGGCAGCTACCTGGTCGCCCTCCTGCACCGGTGGGTCCTTCTGCAGGCAGCTGTACTGGGTGGTATAGCCGCCGCCGTGCTGAATGACCACCGTGGTGCCCATAAGCTCGTCGTCCTTCACCGACAGCACCGTGCCGCTGGCGGCGGTGCGGACGGAGTCGCCCTCGGCGGCCTGGATATCGATGCCGTTGTGGGTGCGCCAGTCCGCCATGGTCTCGTCATACATCAGCTCCGTGACGCTGAACACCGTCACCGTGGTGCCGTCCAGGGGGGACATGACCTGGGGCAGCAGGTCCTGGGGATCGGAGATGGGGGTCTCCTCCACCGGCGGCGCGGCCGGAACATTTTCCTCCGGGGTCACTGTGGGAGCCACCCAGGCGTTGTCCCGCTCGTCGGGGACGGCGGTGTTGGGGCTGGCGGCGGGCTCCGCCGGAGCCTGGGGCCGCAGCAGGGTATAATAGCCGACAATACCGGCTGCCAGCAGGCAGACGGCAAGGGCTATGTAGAAGCCCTTGCCACCGAACACGGCCTTGACCTTTTTTCCGTCGTATCTGCTCATAGTTGCCTTTCCCATCCGGCCCATGGCCGGAGCCGCGTATGCCGGCCCGCGGCGGGCCGAAATCATGCCATGCGTTTCTGTCCTCAGTATGGCCTCGCTGCGGCGGATTTATACAGCAGGAATCAGAAAACCCGCAAAATGGAAAAGACTTTTCTTTATTTTGACGGGAAAAACCGGTGACCGGAGGCCTTACCCGTCCGATCACCGGTTTTTGATTTTCATTACTCCAGCACCCGATAGTCTCCCCGGGCGGCCCGGGCCAGGCGCTGGGCCTTTTCCCGGTGCAGCTCCTCCTGCAGGTCGCCGATGATCCGGTTGGACACCAGGAAGCCCTTGGGCGTCAGCCGCCAGCCGGTATCCGTCCGCTGGGCCAGGCCATGGGCGGCGCAGGTGTCCAGAATGGCGTCCAGGGGGCCGAAGCGCTGGCGGAACCGGCTTTCAAACTCCCGGGTGTCGATGCCCTGGACCGTGCGCAGCCGCAGCATGATGTACTCCATCTCCCGCTCCTGAGCCGAGATGGTCTCGCTCTCCGCCAGGTCCAGCCGCCCTGCCAGATATCCGTCCAGATCCCGGGTATAGCCGTACCGCACGCCGCCGAAGTCGGAGTGCGCCCCGGGGCCGAAGCCCGCGTACTCGCCCAGCGTCCAGTATTTCAGGTTGTGCCGGGACTCGTACCCCGGCTGGGCGAAATTGGAGATCTCATACTGCGCATACCCGTTCTGGCCCAGCAGCTCCACGGCGTACAGATACATATCCGCCTGCATGTCCCCGTCCGGCAGGGTCAGGCTGTCCCGCCGGGCGTACAGCGGCGTCCCCTCCTCCAACTTCAGCCCGTAGCACGAGATGTGCCGGGGAGCCAGCACCAGGGCATCCGCCAGGGTGTTTTCCCACCGCTCCATGGTCTGGTCCGGCAGACCGTAAATCAGGTCCAGGCTGATGTTGTCCAGCCCCGCCTTCCGGCAGGCGGCCACGGCGTCCTTCACCTGCTGCCAGGTGTGCACCCGGCCCAGGCGGCGCAGCTCCTCATCGTCTGAGGACTGCACCCCCAGGGAGATGCGGTTGAAGCCTGCCCGGCGCAGGGCCCGCAGGGCCCGCCAATCCCCGGCGCTGTCGGGGTTGGCCTCCAGGGTGATCTCCGCCCGGTCCCACACCCGGCACTGCTTTTTGATGGTTTTCAGCAGGGCGATGAGCCGCTTATGGCCCAGATAGCTGGGGGTGCCGCCGCCGAAATACACGGTGTCCACCCGGTGATTCTGCATCTGGGGGGCCACCTCGGTGATGTGCCGGGTCAGGGCCGCGGCATAGGCGTCCATTTTCTCCTCGCTGTGGGCCAGGGAATAAAAATCGCAGTACGCGCACTTGGCCTTGCAGAAGGGAATGTGCAGATACAGGCCCAGGGGCCGGTTGCGGTCGATGTCAGGTTTTTTCATGTCAGCTCTCCTTGGGCGGCAGGATGGCCACGGCGTCAAAGGGACAGTTTACCTTGCAGGAGCGGCAGCCGATGCACTGCTCCAGGTCCACGGTATACAGGCCGTCCGGCTGCAGAACGATGCAGTCCATCACGCAGAACATGGTGCAGTAGCCGCAGCCGGTGCAGCAGACGGGGTCGATGACGGCGCGGCTGAAGCGCTTGCGTCCGAAGGGATGCGCGGGATCGTACATAAGGGGACACCTGCCTTTAAGAGTTTTTATATAGTATAGCGGCTTCTGCGGGATTTTTCAAGAAGGGATAAATTTTCCGCTGCCGGGACATGCTATTCCCGAAAGGAAGTGCTGCCATATGGACATGTCACCCCGGGAATACCAGGATTATGTGAAAAGTCTGCAAAAAAAGTCCCCTCTGCTGAAGGACATGGCCCTGGCCTTCGCCATCGGCGGGGCCATCTGTGTTATCGGACAGCTGATTCTGAACGGCTGGCTGATGCTGCTGCCCCAGGACGATGCCGCCACCGCCACCTCCGTGAGCCTGGTGTTTCTGTCGGCCCTGTTCACGGGGCTGAACCTGTATAACAAGCTGGCCCGGTTCGGCGGAGCCGGAACGCTGGTGCCCATCACGGGCTTTGCCAACGCCGTGGCGTCCCCGGCCATCGACTTCCGGGCAGAGGGCCTGGTCACAGGCATGGCGGCGAAAATGTTCCTCATCGCGGGGCCGGTGATCGTATTCGGCACCGCCGCCAGCGTGATCTACGGCGTGGTGCTGTGGCTGCTGGGGGGATAAGAAATGGCTTGCCTTCCGGCAAGCCATTCTGCTGTATTGGGCCTGTATCCCGATGGCTGCCGCAAAGGCGGTCAGTCCTCCCGGTCCTGCTTTTGCCTCCGGGCCAGGACCAGAGCGCGGATGCCGCCGTAAACGATCCAGATGACGCCGATGGCCAGGTATATGTATTTCATCTCGCTCATGGCGTTCCATTTCAGCAGGGAATACACCACCAGCAATGCGCCGCACAGCAGATACACCACATAGCGCATGATGCTGTCGGTCTTTTTCTTGTTATCCATAGCGGCCTCCTCAGTTATGATGCCCTTATTATATAGGAGCCGCGCCGCCTGTGTCAATACATTTCAAGGGCAGGCGGGGCGTGTGCGATGCCCGGGGCCGCGCCCCGCCTGCCTTTTATCCCGCCCGCCGCTCCCTGCGGTGGGCTATCCCAGATGCTCCAGGTCGTCCTTACCCAGACTCATATGCCGCCAACGCTCCGGCAGTTCCGGGCCGATCAGGGGAAACAGGTTCTCCGTGTCGGTGGTGGGCTGGATATTATAGGTGCCGTACCGGTTCACCAGGTCAAAGCAGTCCTGGGGCACGCCCCGGAACTGATGCACGTCCGGCGCGGCGTCGCAGGGGAAGCCGCGGTCCTTTCGCTTCATCTCTCTCACCTCCGGCCTTAGTATGCCCGGAGACGGGAAAATCTTTCACCGCCGGGCGGGGAGGAGACACCGGCCGCTTGCCATCGGGGGCGGCGTATGGTATACTCAAAATCAGCTCAGCAAAGCAGTTTTTGCGGGACTTCCGATGAAATGGGAGAGAAATGATGATGGACAAATCGATTTCTATCAGAAGAGTGAAAGCCGGAGATGAGAATAGCCTTGCGTACGTGCAGACGAAAAGCTGGAAGGAGGCATTTCGGGAAATCGTGCCTGCGGACATCCTTTCACAATGCACGGAAATTGAGCGGGCGGCTGAGATGTATAAGATGCTCTTGGCGGAAAACAAAGGAAACGGCTACATTTTAGAGCTGGATGGCCGACCGCATTGCATTGCCTGGTGGGACGCTGCCAGAGAGGAGAACATGAGGGGATTTGCGGAACTGATCTGCATTCATTCGCTCAGGGATAACTGGCATAAGGGCTACGGAAAAATGATGATGGAGCGGGTGCTGGATGATGTAAGGCGCGCGGGATATTCAAAGCTCATGCTCTGGGTATTTGACAGCAATGTGCGGGCGATCCGGTTTTATGAAGCGAACGGATTCGCGGCAAGCGGAAAAAAGCGGCCTGCCCTGGGTGCGGTAGAGGAGATGTATATCAAGGAAATGTAAGTCAGGCATCAGCCTGATAAACCGGAAAATGTGAGGTGCATATGTATTATCACGCGTCGCCAATAGGCACGATCAAGCGGCTGGAGCCCAGGGTATCCAATCATGGAGTCCCCTTGGTCTATTTCTCAAAGAAAAGGGAAAATGTCCTGGTCTATTTGAGCAATGCGATTGAGCGGTATTGCAAGGAAACCGGCTTCTCCTATGACGGCAGATGGGAAAAATGGGGACCATACGGTTTTGAGAAGAACGGCATCCAGCGGCTGGAGGAATATTATCCGGATGCGCTGAGAAAGACCTACCAAGGCGTATCCGGATATATCTATTGCGCAGGCAGCATTGAGGAAGCGGATTTCGATATGCGGATCCCGGATGCAGCTGTAAGCAATGTCCCTGTAGACATCGAATCTGTGGAGTTCGTTCCGGACGCCTACGAGGCTATTTTACAGGCGGAAAAGGAAGGACTCATCACCATTATGAGATATGAGGAAATGCCGGAAAGCGTGCGGCAATGGAATCAAAGAACCATACGGGAAGAATACAAAAACGCTGCGGACCATCCGGAATACCGGCATTTCTTAAAGGGCAGCTTCCCGGATTGGCTGGCAGATGAATGACCAATTATTTTATAGGAGGAATGACATATGACCGTTTCCCAGGCGCTGGAGAAGCTCTCCGCGTACGAAAAGCTGATGTTCACCTACAACCACGCCTCCGGCCTGATGTACTACGACGGGGCCACCGTGGCCCCCAGGGGGTCGGCGGACCTGCGGGCCGATACCCTGGGCGAGCTGGCCCGGCTGAGCTATGCCCTGACCACTGCCCCGGAGACGGTGGAGATGCTCCGGACACTGGTGGAGGCCCGGGACCGGCTGGACCCGGTCACCGCCCGGAAGGTATCGGAGCTGTGGCGGGACTATGAAATGACCCACCGGGTGCCGGAGGAGGAATTTGTTGCCTATCAGCAGCTGACCTCCAAGGCCGACGCCGTGTGGCACGAGGCCAAGGAGCGCAGCGACTTCGCACTGTTTGAGCCGTATCTGCAGCAGGTGTTCGACGGCAGCCGCCGCCTGGCGGAATACATGCAGCCGGACAAGGACCCCTATGACGCCCAGCTGGACCGGTTTGAGCGGGGCCTGACCCGGGAAACCTGCGACGCCTTCTTCGCCGCCCTGCGGCAGGAGCTGGTGCCCCTCATCGACCAGGTGAAGGCCCATGCGGACCGGGTGGACGACGCCCCCCTGCACCGGAGCTTCCCGGTGGCCATCCAGCGGGAGTTTTCCGACTTCGTCATGGACGTGATGGACATTGACAGAAACCACTGCATCATCGGCGAGACGGAGCACCCCTTCACCATCAATTTCTCCCGGGACGATGTGCGCATCACCACCAACTATCAGGAGGACCTGGTGGCCTCGTCCCTGTATTCCGTGGTCCACGAGGGCGGCCACGCCCTGTATGAGCTGCATGTGGGCCGGGAGCTGTCCCGGACCTGCCTGGGAGGCGGCGTGTCCATGGCCATTCACGAAAGCCAGTCCCGGTTCTATGAAAACATCATCGGCCGCAGCCGGGCCTTCTGCGGCGTCATCTATCCCTGGCTGCGGGAGCACTTCGCCCCCCGGCTGGACGACGTCAGCCAGGACGCGTTCTACCGCATGATCAACAAGGCCCAGCCCTCCCTGATCCGCACTGAGGCCGACGAGCTGACCTACTGCCTGCATATCATGGTGCGCTATGAGCTGGAAAAGCGGATGTTCGCCGGGGAGCTGACGGCCCATGACCTGCCCGCTGAGTGGAACCGCCTGTACAAGGCGTATCTGGGTGTGGACGTGCCCAATGACCGGGAGGGCGTTCTTCAGGATTCCCACTGGGCCAACGGCAACATCGGCTATTTCCCCTCCTACGCCATCGGCTCGGCCTACGGCGCCCAATACCTGCTGGAGATGCAGAAGGACTTCGATGTGTTCGAGGCCGTCCGTTCCGGCAAGCTGACAAAGATCAACGGCTGGATGGAGGAGAAGATCTGGAAATACGGCTGCATGAAGGACCCCACGCCCCTGTTCGAGTCGGTATGCGGCAAGTTTGACCCCACCCGCTACACCACCTATCTCCGGGAGAAGCTCACGGAGGTCTACGGCCTGTAAGAGCCTGGGGCACTCCATCGGACAAAACGTATCCCCGGCGGGAACACCCCGCCGGGGATATGCTTCAGGCTGTCAAAGAGCCTGTCATGTTCACCGTATTTTTTCTGCTTCCGCCGGCGGCCGTCAGGCTCCCGTGCGGAAACGGTACAGCAGGCAGCCATCCTCCGTTTCGCCCCAGGGATTGACCGGCGGCAGGTCGGTTTTCACAAAGCCGCAGGACTCGTGCATGGCCCGGGATACGGCATTGCCCCGGTCGATGGTGCAGGTCACCTCCCGAGCGCCCAGACCCTTCAGATACCGCAGGGTGTCCAGCACCAGGGCCTTCCCGTGCCCCTTGCCCCGCTGGGAGGGCATGGTCTCCACCGCCTCCAGAAACCAGCTGCCCGGCTGTGCTTCAATGGCCCGCAGGGCGCTGACCCAGCCGTTTCCGGCATCCTCCGCCAGGATCCGCTGGTTTTCCTGCCGGGCAAAATCCGCGGCGAACGCAGCGTATTCCGCCAGCATCCGTTCCCGGCTGGGAAAGTGCTTTTCCAGCGCGTCCATGGACTCCGCATAGATATCCGTCAGCCGCCTTACAACGCCCTCATCAACGGTTTTTACCTCCACAAGCATGCTGCTTCCTCCTTGCAAAAGCCACCGCAGGCAGCGCCTGCGGTGGCCCTTTTTTTATTTAATTTCTACTTCCGCCGGCGGCCGCCGCGCTTGGAGGCCATATACCGGTTCAGCTCCGACTGCTTGCTGTCGGACACGGACATGAACTGCTTGAGCTTGTCCTCAAAGGTCAGCTCCGCCGGGGGAGCGGCAGGCTGAGACGGATTGGGACGCGCCGGATTGGGCCGGGGCGGACGGGGCCGCGCAGGCCGGTCCGCATACTGGGGCCGGGGCTTGGGCGGCTGCGCCTGCTTCACGGACAGGCTGATCTTCCCCTCCGGCGAGATGGACAGTACCTTCACCGGTACCTCCTGTCCCTCGGTGAGAAAGTCGTGAACGTCGGTAACGAAGCTGCCGGACACCTCAGAGATGTGTACCAACCCGGATTTCCCGCCGGGCAGCGCCACGAAAGCGCCGAATTTGGTGATGGTGGTCACCTTCCCGGTGATAATGGTCCCAACCGTCAATTCCATAAACGAATCTATCTGCTCCCTTCGATAATGTGGCGTGTCAGTTGTTCACGTCGTAAAAAATGCGCTCGCCATCGGAGGCCAGGCCCAGGTCGTCCCGGGCCAGACCCTGGATAAAGTCCGGGTCCCCCTCGTGGTCCAGGTCGGAGCGCAGCACGTCATTCTGCTTTTCGGTCTGCTGGATCTGGGCGTCCAGCGCCTGACTTTTGCTGCGCAGCTCCGGCAGGCGGCTGCCGTATACCCGCGCCACCTCCAGGCTTACCGCCGCCAGCAGCACCAGGATCACCAGCAGAGCCGCCACGCGGCTGCGGCTGACGGGTTTCTTCTTGCTTTTTGCCATGTCTGCGGACTCCCTTCCGTGCATCGTCTTCAGGTCGTAGAAAACACTTCCACCTATATGTATTTAGTATAGCGTACTTTCTCGCAGAATGGAAGCCTTTTTTTACTTTTGGCAGCAATTTTTTTCCGCACCGGCCCAGAGCCCGGGCCGGGATGCGCAGCAGCCGCCCCAACTCCCCGGCCACATCGGCCCAGAACTCCCACAGAGGCCGCAGCGCCGGCGCCGCCAGCAGCAGATACAGGGCCATGCCCGCCCCGGCGCCCAGCAGCATATACAGCTGAGGCTCCCCGCCGCCTACCTGGGTCAGCACCCACAGGGTCCCCAGCAGGCACAGCAGGGCGAACAGTCCGTCGGCGGCGTGGGTCAGCCCCGGCCTTCTGCGCCGCAGCACCCGCAGCAGATCGTATACCAGCCCCCCGGCAGCGCCCAGGGCCGCCGCCGCGCCCAGGGCGGACAGCTGGGCCATGACGTAGTTTTCCATGGCCCCGGCGTCAGCCCAGCAGCCGGGTCAGCCAGGAGCCTCGCGGGGCCTGCTGCTCCTCATAGGTCAGGGCTTCGATGCGCCCGTCCACATGGAGCTCCCCGCCGTCCAGGCTCAGCTTCCCGATGTGCAGCCCTTGGCCGGTGACGATCAGCGTCCCCTCGCAGGTGGACATGACGATGCACCCCTCGTCGAACCGTTCCACATCCTCCACGCCGGACACCGTCAGCTTGTCCCGGCCCTCCAACTCCACCCGGTGATACAGCTGCTGCCCCGTCTCATACGTCATAAAACCGCCCCCTCATACACATGATGCATCATGTGTATGAGGGGGCGGCAGAAAATATACCGGTTGTCCCGGGTTATCCCGGCCTTGTCTCAGCCCTGTCCCGGGTCTGTCCCGCCGATTTCCCGATACATGGCGGCGGCGTCGGCCTTGCCCACGTTGTCCGTCACGGTCAGCACCTCCACCTCCAGGGTTCTGGCCCCGAAGCGGATGGCGATCCGATCTCCGGGCTTCACCTCATAGGAGGCCCGCTGGGCCCGCCCGTTGACGCTGACGCGCTCATTGTCGCAGGCCTCGTTGGCCACGGTCCGCCGCTTGATAAGCCGCGAAACCTTCAGGTATTTATCCAATCGCATGGGTTTCCCCTCCTTTTTCCCGCATTATAGCAGATTTTCCCATCCCTGGCAATATGGACGGATTTTCTTTTTTTCATGAGTTGCACAGGCGGCCCGGGTATAGTATAATATAGGGTACGGATTTTATGAACCTGCGCCGCGGCGCGAACGAGGAGGGACCAAGGTATGATGCATCCTACCATAGATATCAAAACATTTTTGAAGCCCGGGGTCCGGGCCCACCTGGCCGGTATCGGCGGGGTGAGCATGTGTCCCCTGGCAGAGGTGCTGCTGGGCATGGGCCTGATCGTTCAGGGCTCCGACATGACGGAAAGCGATACCGTCTGCCAGCTGCGGGCCCAGGGCATCGACGTGGCCATCGGCCACTCGGCGGAGAACCTGAAGGACTGCGACCTGGTGATCCGCACCGCCGCCATCCACGACGAAAACCCCGAGATTGCCGGGGCCATCGCCCGGGGCATCCCCGTGTATGAGCGGGCCCAGGCCTGGGGCGCCATCATGCAGCACTATGAAAATGCCGTGTGCTTCTCCGGCACCCACGGCAAAACCACCACCACCTCTATGGCCACCCATATCTTCATGGCGGCCCAGGCGGACCCCACCGTGATGATCGGCGGCACCCTGCCCATGCTCCACGCAGGCTACCGGGTAGGGAAGGGGGACACCATCATTCTGGAGTCCTGCGAATACTGCAACTCGTTTCTGAACTTCTTCCCCACGGTGGCGGTGATCCTCAACGTGGGCGAGGACCATCTGGACTTTTTCAAGGACCTGAAGGACATTGAGCACTCCTTCCATGCCTTTGCCGACCTGGTGCCCCAGCGGGGCTATGTCATCTCCAACGCCGACGACCAGGGAGCCCGGGAGGCCGTGGCAGGATTGAGTCATCCGGTGTTCACCTTCTCTCTGGCGGACCGGACGGCGGACTGCTATGCCCGGGATGTGGCGTTCTTCGACGGCTGCGCCAGCTTCGACGTGATGATCCACGGCCAGCTGTACGCCCATGTGGACCTGCACATCCCCGGCAAGCACAACATTCTCAACGCGCTGGCCGCCGCCTCCGCAGCCTATGTGCTGGGTATCCCCGGCCAGGCCGTTACCCGGGGCCTGGAGGACTTCCACGGCGCCGGCCGCCGGTTTGAGCACAAGGGCAGCTATCACGGCGCTGCGGTGTACGATGACTACGCCCATCACCCGGCAGAGCTTCACGCCCTGCTGACCACCGCCCGGTCCATGGGCTATGAGCGGGTGATCTGCGCCTTCCAGCCCCACACCTACACCCGCACCAAGGCCCTGTTCGACGATTTCGTCCGGGAGCTCCAGCTGCCGGATATCACGGTGTTGGCAGAGATCTATGCCGCCCGGGAACAGAACGTTCTGGGCATTTCCTCCCGGGATCTGGCGGAGAAGATCCCCGGGTCCATCTATTGCTCCACCCTGGACAAGGTGACGGACACCCTGGCGGGCCTGGCCCGGCCCGGGGACCTGATCCTCACCGTGGGCGCGGGGGATATTTTCCGGGCCGGGGAAAAGCTGCTGGAGCGGGCATAACGCTTCGTGCCGCCCCGCAGCGGCGGGAAAATGGCGCACGTCCCGTTTTTGCGGTGTTTTTCTACAGCAAAAGTCCCCCGCCGGATGGCGGGGGACAAGAAGCTTCCAGATGACGTTGGCCATGAGGGCACAGGGACGGACGACGCTGTCAGGCGAGGCGGCTTTACGGCTGGGGAACCTGCTCGGCCGCCAGGACCTCCTGAGTGTCGGCCCCGCACAGGCGGATGAGCTTCTCCGCCAGGATCTTGGAAAAGCCCGCGATCAGGGCGCTTTCGATGACCAGGCGGGACACGGCGGCCTCGCCGGGCTGGTCCGGCGTGCGGATATCCTCTGCCGCGTCCTGGACCTGTTGGTTGAAAAACAGGGCAATGTGGCGGAATTTCTCGGAATACTCCTGATAGGTGGCCCGGACCTCCTCCTCGGGGATGTCCGCGGGGATGATCTTCTGCACGTCGCTGATGCTGATGCTCTGCTTCATGGTCAGGATCATGATGAGATAGGCAATGTGGACCCGGAAGTATTTCCGCTTTACCGGGGCGGGCATGATCTTCAGCCGCACATAGTTGTTGATGGTGGAGGAGGTGACGAAGCTCTCCTTGCCGCCGGGCATGGCCGGGATGAAGTTCAGATACTGCGCCAGCAGCACCACCACCTGGTCCATGTACAGCCCCAGATCGGGAATGGAATCCCACTCCGGCAGGTGATAGTCGGTGATGAACCGGTCCCATCTGTCCAGCTTGTGGGCGATCAATTCTTTGTCATATTGCATACGGCATGCCTCCGGAAGGATGTTTTCTTATATAATATCAGAATATCTGTTCAGTTGCAAGAAAAATTGGTAATTAATAGGTTGACTTGCCTGAACTAATATGCTATATTAGAAAAAACGGGGATGGAGGCCATTGCCATGCCGGATAAGATTTATATTTACGGAGATTCTCTGCTGAAGGCCACGGTGCCGGACGTGGATTTCCACTATCATTTTCACATCAACGAGGTGATGCAGCGCTACCAGACCAAGCTGGTGGAGGTGGTGAACCGCTCGAAAATGGGAGCCACCATCCGCAAGGGGCTGAGCCTGGTGCGGCATGACCTGGACCGGGGCCTGGAGGCCCGGTACGCCCTGGTGTCCTACGGCGGCAACGACAGCGACTATGACTGGGCCGCCATTGACGCCGACCCCGGTGCCGACCACCGGCCCAACACGGAGCTGCCGGTGTTTGCCGACACCCTGCACGAGACCCTGGACGCCCTGCGCCAGGGCGGTGTGCAGCCGGTGATGATGACCCTGCCTCCCATCGACGGGGAGCGGTATCTGTCCTTCCTGTGCCGGGACAACCTGCGGCGGGACCGTATCCTCTCCTGGCTGGGGGAGCCCCAGATGATCTATCGCCACCAGGAGCTGTACGCCGACACGGCGGCGGAGATCGCCCTGCGGGAGAATATTCCCCTGATCCCGGTGCGGCAGACCTTCCTGTGCAACCATCGCCTGTCGCAGCTTATTGCCGCCGACGGCATTCACCTGACCATGCCGGGGTATGAGCGGCTGTTCGACACTCTGGCTGATTGGGTAAAGAAGAATATATAAGCATCTTAGGCAAAAATCTTGAAAGGAACTGTTTTATTATGATCCAGATCTTTGTGGATTCCGGAGCCAACCTGTCTGCGGAGCTGCGGGAGCAATACAACATTCACCTGCTGCCTATGGCGCTGACCATCAATGACCAGCCCGCGCCGGAGGGGCTGGACGGCCACGAGTATTACGAGGCCCTGCGCTCCGGAGCCGACGTGCGCACGTCCATGGTGAACCCCGACGATGCAAAAAAAGCCTTCGAGACCTATGTGTCCCAGGGGGACGACGTGGTGTATTTCAGCATTTCCGCCGGCATCAGCGGCAGCTGGTGGTCGGCAAAGCTGGCGGGGGACGAGCTGATGGAGGAATATCCCGGCCGCCGGGTCTGCCCCATCGACAGCATGGGCGCGTCCTTGGGCGCGGGCATCCCGGCCCTGAAGGCGTCCTCCCTGGTGCGCCAGGGCATGGAGCTGGATGAGCTGGTGGAGAAAATGACGGTATACTGCCAGAATTACTGCCAGTATTTCGCCGTGGACGACCTGAAGTATCTGCGCAAGGGCGGCCGCATCTCCGGCGCGTCGGCGCTGGTGGGCTCACTACTGCAGATCAAGCCCATCCTCCGGGGCAACGAGGAGGGCAAGATCGTCCTGTTCGACAAGACCCGGGGCAAGCTGCGGGCCATCGAGCGGCTGGTGTCCATCTATAAGGAGCGGGCCATCGACCTGAACGACCTGATCGGTATCTCTCACGGGGACTGTCCCGGCGAGGCCCTGCGTCTGGAGACGAAGCTGCGGGAGGCGGGCCATCGGGGGCCCATCCTGCTGGTGCCCCACGAGCCGGTCACCGGCGCCCATGTGGGCCCCGGCATGCTGTCGCTGTATTTCCACGCTGTGGGAAAATAAGAAAACCAATGAAAAAACCGCCGGGCCTTGGGCTCGGCGGTTTTTTTGCATATCCGGGGCGACTGCGCGGCAGACTATGGGCAAGAGGTGATTTTATGACGTCCAAACGCCTGGGCCGCCAGACGGTGCGGCTGGCGCAGCCCCCCAGCGTGGTGTCCTACGCCAACATCGGCGGAAAATTCGAGGCCAACGGTCCCCTGGCGGAGCACTTTGACCAGCTGTGCCCGGACTCCTTTTTCGGAAAGGACACCTGGGAGCAGGCGGAGTCCGCCATGCAGCAGCGGGTGCTGGAGCGGGCCCTGGAAAAGGGCGGGCTGATGCCCAAGGATCTGGATTACGTCCTGGCCGGGGATCTGCTGAACCAGTGCATCGGCACCGCCTTTGGCCTGCGGGGCTTCGACATCCCGTTTTTTGGCCTGTACGGGGCCTGCTCCACCATGGGGGAGAGTCTGGCTCTGGGCAGCCTGCTGATCTCCGGCGGCCACGCCCGGATGACGGCCTGCATGACCAGCTCCCATTTCTGCACCGCCGAGCGGCAGTACCGCATGCCGGTGCCCTACGGCAGCCAGCGGACCCCCACGGCCCAGTGGACCGCCACCGCCTCCGGCTGCTGCATCCTGGCGGACCAGGGGGACGGCCCGTATATCACCCACGTTACCTGCGGGAGGATCGTGGACAAGGGCATCACCGACGTGAACAACATGGGGGCCGCCATGGCCCCCGCCGCCTGCGACACCCTGTCCGCCCTGTTCCGGGAGACGAAAACCGGCCCCGGGGACTATGACCTGATCGTCACCGGCGACCTGGGGGTCCTGGGCCATGCCATCGTCACGGACCTGCTGGGCCGGGAGGGCGTGGACCTGTCCCGGAACTATCAGGACTGCGGCATGCTGCTGTACGACCTGGATAAGCAGGACATGCACGCCGGGGCCTCCGGGTGCGGCTGCTCGGCAGCGGTGCTGAACGGGTATCTGCTGGGCGGTATGCGGCAGGGCAGGTGGCAGCGGGTAGTGTTTGCCCCCACCGGAGCTCTGCTGAGTCCTACCTCCTCCTTTCAGGGGGAGAGCATTCCCGGCATCTGCCACGCGGTGGTATTTTCCGCCCAGAAGGAGGGATGAGCCATGGAATATCTCAACGCATTTCTCTGCGGCGGGGTGCTGTGCGCCGTGGGACAGGTCCTCATTGACCGCACCCGGCTGACCCCTGCCCGGATCCTTACGGGCTATGTGGTGGCCGGGGTGCTTCTTCAGGCGGTGGGAGTCTATCAGCCCCTGGTGAACTGGGGCGGGGCCGGAGCCACGGTGCCCCTGACGGGCTTCGGCTACTGCCTGGCCAAGGGTGTGCGGAAGGCCGTGGCGGAGCAGGGGCTGTTGGGGGCCCTTACCGGCGGCCTGACGGCCGCTGCCGGGGGCATTGCCGCCGCCGTGGTGTTCGGCGTTCTGGCGGCGCTGCTGTTCCGCCCCGGGGACAAGCGGTGAAACCGGCGGATATGGACAGGAAAAAGCAGGAGCGCCGGAGCGCTCCTGCTTTTTATGTACCGATACGTTGATCTGACGATCAGATGATGTTCAGGGTGACGTTGTCGGTGGACTTCAGGTTGTTGTAATCGCTGTCGATGGTGATCTTGCCGGCAACGATATCCTTCAGCATGGTGTTGTACTCGTCAACAGTCCACTTGGTCAGGGACCAGGTAGCGGTGGGCAGACCCACAGCGTTCTCGTTGGCGCCCAAGGAGGTGCCCACGCCGCCGATGGAGGCGAACTCGTTGCTGTAGAACTTGCCCAGAGCCCACTGCACGGAGTCGGCCAGGCCCTTCATAGCGGAGGTGATAACGGTGTCGGACTCGGGGGACTGGTCAACGTCCACGCCCACGACCTTACCGTCGGCAGCGCCGGCAGCAGCGGCCACGGAGGCGAACATGGAGCCGCCGCAGGCGAACACGACCTCAGTGCCGGCCTCGTACCAGCCGGAAACCATGGTCTGCAGCTCGGGGGAAGCGGAGAAGCTGGCGCCATACTGCCAGGAATAGTTCATATCGACCTTCACGCCCAGCTCCTTGGCAGCGGCGTCAGCGCCCTGCACGAAGCCATAGCCGTAACGGCAGCAGGCGGGGTTGGTGCCGCCGCCACCGCCGGTGAAGCCCAGCTTGGTGAAGCCTTCCTTGACGACAGCGTAACCAGCCAGATAGCCGCACTGCTCTTCCTTGAAGGCGATACCGGCAACGTTCTTCAGAACGGGGGAGCCGTCAACGCCGGCTTCCTCGGTGATGGGATAACCATCAACGAACACGAAGGAGACATTGGGGAACTCCTTGGCGGCCATGCGCAGAGCGCTTTCCTGCATGAAGCCGGCGCAGACAACCACCTTGGCGCCGTTCTCCACGGCGGCCTTCATGGCCTCGTAACGGTCATCATCGGTGGCCTGGTCCTTGTTGGCGGGCTGATAATACTTGTAGGACAGCTTGTTGTTGGCAGCGTACAGCTTCACGCCGTCAAAGGTGCCCTGGTTAAAGGACTTGTCCTTCAGCTGGCCCACGTCGGTGATGAAAGCGATCTCGTACTTACCGTCCTCGGAGGTCATCTCGTCGTTGATCTTGTCGGGGTCGGTGATGGTCTCGGTCTGACCAGGATTGTCGGTGTTACCCTGGTTGGGGTCTTTGGCGGGCTGCTTGGAGCAAGCCACCATAGACAGAACCATGGCCAGAGCAAGGATCATTGCCAGAAACTTTTTCATGGTGAATCTACCTTCCTTTTTATTTTTGGGCACAAAGCACCCTTATGGGCACATTATAACAGAGCAGGCCGAAAAGTGCAACCTTTTTGTGCTAATTTCTGTCTTTTGCGGGACTTAATCCTGCCGGGCCATCTTCACGGCGGCCTCCAGGCCGATCTTCATCATGTTGGTGAAGGTGGACTGGCGCTCCTCGGGAGTCAACTCGGTGCCCAGCACCAGGTTGTCGCTGATGGAGCAGATGGCCAGGGCCCGCTTGCCCAGATAGGCGGCGGTGCAGTACAGGGCGGCGGCCTCCATCTCCACGGCCATGACGCCCATCTTCCTCATCCGGTCGTTGCGGCCGGCGGCGTCATAGAACGTGTCGGAGGAGTACAGATTGCCCACGGGCATCTTCACGCCCAGCTCCCGGGCGGACTCCACGGCGGCCATCAGCAGGTCGAAGTCGGCGATGGGGGCATAGTGGACGCCCAGCTCATACTGGTCGGCAAAGCTGGAGTTGGTGCAGGCACCCTGACCGGCCACCACGCTGCCCAGCTCCAGGTCCGCCCGCATGGCCCCGGCGGAGCCCACGCGGATGATGTTCTCCACGCCGTACTGGGTGTACAGCTCGTGGGAGTAAATGCCGATGGAGGGCATTCCCATGCCGGAGGCCATCACGGACACGGGCACACCCTTATAGGTGCCGGTGTAGCCCTGGACGCCCCGGACGTTGTTCACCAGCACGGGGTTTTCCAGGAAGGTTTCGGCAATGAACTGAGAGCGCAGGGGATCGCCGGGCATCAGGACGGTTTTGGCGAATGCGCCGGGGGCGGCGCTGTTGTGGGGGGTAGACATGACTTGATTTCCTCCTTATATTGCGTTTATTCCTGCTCCATGGCCTTCACGGCCTTGACGATGCGGCTGGTGCCCAGGCGGTCGGCCCCCAGGGCCACGAAGTCCCGGGCGTCGTCCAGGTTGGCGATGCCGCCGGCGGCCTTGATCTTCACATGGGGGGCCACATGGGCCTTGAACAGAGCCACATCCTCCCGGGTGGCTCCGCCGCCGCCGAAGCCGGTGGAGGTCTTGATATACTCCGCGCCGGACTGGGACACCACGCGGCACATCTCGATCTTTTCGGCATCGGTGAGCATGCAGGTCTCGATGATGACCTTCAGGAGCCTTCCCTGGCAGTGGGCCTTTACGGCGCGGATCTCGTCCAGCACCCGATCGTACAGGCCGTCCTTTACCCAGCCGATGTTGATGACCATGTCGATCTCGGACGCGCCGTTGTTCACGGCGTCGGTGGCCTCAAAGCACTTGGCGGCGGTGGTGTCGTAGCCGTTGGGGAAGCCGATGACGGTGCAGACGGCGATCTGGCCCGCCACATACTCCGCCGCCTGCTTCACATAGGAGGCGGGGATGCACACGCTGGCGCAGCCGTACCGGATGCCGTCGTCGCAGATGGCCTTGATTTCGTTCCAGGTGGCACTCTGGGCCAGCAGGGTATGATCCACCCGGGACAGGATGGATTTGAGCTCGTTGTTCATGATAAAAATCTCCTTTCGGATGCTTGGGGACGTAAATTTTGTGACAGACTCCATTGTAGCAGAAAAAATGTCTTTTGTAAACCTTGACACCGTTTCCGGGGTATGGCACCATGCCTGCAAAATACAAACCTGCCGCCGGGCAGGAGCGAAAACTCTCTTGACAAGCTGAAGGACCGGGCTGACGCCCGGTCCTTTTGGACTGCCGTTATTGCCGGACCTCCTCGGGGGGCGGCTCCACCGGGAGCTCCACCCGTCCGCCGTCGCCGGGGTCGGTGATGATGTCGCCGATGCCCGGGGCGGGGTTGATTTTGATGGGGTCCGTGGGGTTGTCAACGGTGCCGGTACCGCTGCTGCCGGACACCAGCGTGACGGCGGTGGCTTCCAGAATGGACGCGCCCTCCTGGGGACGGTAGGTGATGGTGACCCGGTCGCCGGTGTTCAGCGTCACCACCTGGGGCGCGTCGGCGGCGGAGATGACATAGTACACCGACTCGCCCTGAAGCCGCAGGTAATACCGGCTGTCGCCGCCGATCACGGCGGTGCGGATATCGGAGAGGACGCCGGCGGCCTCCTGGGTGTCGGCGGGGATGTTGGCGTCGGAGTCGTCGATGAGGTTATACCGGGCCAGCATCTGGCGGTAGTTGCTCTCGCACTCTGCCACGTCGCCGCCGGTGGCCACGATCTGATACTGGCTGACGTTGACCATGGCGTACATTTTCACCAGGCCCGCCGCATCCTTCAGGGCCATGAAATACGTGGGCTGGTCCGCAATGTTCAGCAGCAGGGGGAAGGTGGCGGCGTATTTCATCTGCTGCACCTGGCCCTGGGCAGACTCCATGGCGGAGTACTCCTCGGCTCCGGCCACGGTGTAAAACCGGGTCTCCTTGGTGCGCTGGTTGGACAGAATGAAGCCGATGTTGGACTCGTCGGACACCACGGAGGTGATGCCGGTGTACATATACACATCGTCGCCGATGGCCAGATAGTTATAGCCGTCGGTGGTGACGGTCACATCCCGCTGGCCGAACAGGGAGTTGATGAAGCCGTTGACATAGGTGCCGTGATAGTCGTACTGCTGGATGATCAGCTCCGCCGGGTACACATGGTCGATCCAGGAGGGAACATCCGCCGCGTCGTAATAGGTGCACTTACCGGTGACGGCATTGACCAGCACGGCTCCGGCAATGTCCGTGCCGCCGAACAGGCCGATGGTCTTCCTGATCCGGGGGCACACCCAGAAGGGGTTGCCGTCCTCGTCGATCTCAAAGGCCGGGGCGTCGAACAGATAGGTGGGGTAGCGGAACCGCAGATAGCGGTTCAGATTCCGGCCGAAGTGCTCGGCCGTGGTGTAGCGGATGCCCTGATCCAGGCGCACCACGTCCACATTCTGGGTCACCATGTCGATGACCAGATACGCCGGCAGGCCCTGGGAGCGGTTGTTCAGCCACTTGATCCAGTCGCCGTAGCGCAGGGGCGTCACCCGCACCGGGCGGCCCTTGTAGTTGATCTGGGTATAGTCCCCGGCCACTTCGAACTGGGACACCATGTCCGCCAGCTCGCCCAGCTTGCGGTTGCCCAGCTTCTCGGCGGAGTCCTTGTCCAGCATGGGGATCTGGTCATAGCTGATCTCCTCCACCTCGGCGGCAAAGTCACCGTTGTCCACGGTCAGCAGGTCCCGGTAGGAGCCGGCCCGGAACACTTCCCAGCCGACGGCCGTGCCCACAATGGCCGTGACTGCCAGCGCAGCCGCCAGCACAAAGGGCACGGTGCACTGCTTTTTCACGAAGCCGAAGTAGCCCTTGGCTCCGCTGCCCTGAAAGCCGGAGGTCAGAATGGCGCAGCCGCAGTATACCGCGCACAGCAGCAGCACGAACACATAGAATTCGCCGGAATGCAGGTTCAGCGGCGGCAGCACGATATAGAAATAAACGGCGCCGAAGATCAGCGTTACCGCCAGGTTCAGCAGCGTCCGGCCCAGAGGCGTGCCGATGGGCTTGCGCTGCTTTTTCGGGCGGTGGGGCACCGGTCCGCCGCCCTGGAAGGGATCGTGGTTCCAGCTATGGTTCATAAAAGCGCTCCTTTCTTGCGGAAGGGGGTGGATACTTCTTTTCATCTTCCAGTATAGCTTTCCCGGCCCGCCCCGTCAACCGATGCGGAAAAAGTTTACATTTGGGACTTGACAAAATTGTATTATTGTATTATTGTATTACTTGCATAGTTCAATCATACAAGGAGGCGCGGCCATGGAGTGGTATTTTCGCAATGACCAACCCATCTATACCCAGCTGACCCAGCAGATCACCCTGGCCATTCTGTCGGGCTCCATTCCCAGCGGCGGGCGGCTGCCCACCGTGCGGGAGCTGGCGGCGGAGGCGGGGGTGAACCCCAACACGGTGCAGCGGGCCCTGGCGGAGCTGGAGGGCACCGGCCTGCTGCATACCCAGCGCACGGCGGGGCGCTTTGTCACGGAGGATCTGTCCGTGATCCAGAGCGCCAAGGAGAAACTGGCCCGGGGCCGGACAAGGGAGTATCTCTCGTCCATGGCGCAGCTGGGCTACAGCCGGCAGCAGGTGAAAGCGCTGCTGGACACATGGGAGGAGGAATAACATGGCAATTCTGGAATGCCGGGAGCTGACCAAATATTTTGACAGCTCCCGGGCCCTGGACCACGTCAGCCTGACGGTGGAGCCCGGGCGCATTGTGGGCCTGCTGGGTCCCAACGGCAGCGGCAAGACCACCCTCATCAAGCTGGCCAACGGCCTGCTGGTGCCCAGCAGCGGCGCCGTTACCATCGACGGGCACACCCCGGGGCCGGAGACCAAGGGTCTGATCTCGTACCTGCCGGAGCGGACGTATCTGTCCGGCTGGATGAACGTGGTGCAGCTGCTGGACTTCTTCGGCGACTTTTATCCCGATTTTGACCGGGACGCCGCCGAGCACATGCTCTCGGCCCTGGACGTCAGCCCCAGGCTGCGCATCAAGCAGATGAGCAAGGGCACCCGGGAAAAGGTGCAGCTGATCCTGGTCATGAGCCGGAGGGCCCGGCTGTATCTGCTGGATGAGCCCATCGGCGGTGTGGACCCCGCTACCCGGGACTATATCATCCACACCATCCTCACCAACTACAATGAGAACGCGTCTCTTGTGATCTCCACCCACCTGATCGCCGACGTGGAGAACGTGCTGGACGACGTGATCTTCATCAACAAGGGCCGCGTCCTTCTGCAGCAGTCGGTGGACCAGATCCGCCAGGAAAAGGGATGCAGCGTGGACGAGCTGTTCCGGGAGGTGTTCCGCTATGCTGAGTAAGCTGCTGAAATACGAGTTCCGGGCCACCGGGCGCATCATGCTGCCGGTATACGCCCTGCTGCTGGTGACGGCAGGCGGCACCAGCGTCACCGGCTCCCTGATGGGCCGCTATCCCGAGAGCACGGTCCTGTCCATTTTCCGGACGCTGTTTATGACGCTGTTCGCCTTCACCACCTTCGGCGTGCTGCTGCTGACCCTGGTGCTGATGGTGTACCGGTTCTATAAGAACCTGATGACCGACGAGGGCTATCTGATGTTCACCCTGCCGGTGAGCCGCAGCCAGCTGATCTGGTCCAAGCTCATCGTGTCCATGGCGTGGGGCATCCTGTCGGCGGTGCTGGCGGCGCTGATGTGGACCATGGTGCTGTCCGTGGCGGGCGGCGAGAACCTGTTCGCCGGCATATTCCGGGGGCTGCGGTCCCTGATGGAGTCCCTGAGCGGCAACGCCACCGGATGCATCGTGGGCCTGGTGGTGCTGCTTCTGGCCGCCGGGCTGGCATCGTATCTGCGGTTCTATGCCGCCATCTCCCTGGGCCACAGCTTCTCCAACCACAAGATCCTGCTGTCGGTGGTGTTCTACATCGGCTTCGGCATCGCCGTGCAGACCATTCTGTCCGTGGTCACCGCCGCAGGCATACGCATTGATGTGGACCCCGACTTCTGGGCGGATCCGCCTGCGGCTGTGCTCCTGTCCTATGTGATCTGGGGTACCGCGGCGTGGAGCGTCCTGGAATGCGCGGCGTACTACATTCTCACACTTCTGACGCTGAAAAAGCGCCTGAATCTGCAATAACCCTGTTCCCGCCCGCCCCCGGGCCTGTCAAAACGACAGGTCCGGGGGCGGTTTTTTTGTGGGGTCCCACAAGGTTTTCCCATCCCCGGAAATCACCGTTGACAAACGGGAACGGGACTGCCATAATAAAACTGTTCATTAAGTTATTCGGTGAAAACCCGTTCCGGAGAGGAGCCCGCCTATGAAGGTATTGATCATCAACCCCGGCGCTACCAGCACCAAGATCGCCGTTTTCGACGAGGAGGAGCAGCTGTTCAAAAAGAGCATCGACCACTCTGCCCAGGAGCTGGACCGGTTCGACCGGGTCATTGACCAGGCGGACTTCCGCCAGAAGGCCATTCTGGACGCCGTGACAGAGGGCGGCTTTCGGCTGACGGACTTTGCCGCCGTGTGCGGCCGGGGCGGCCTGTACCGGCCCATCCCCTCCGGCACCTACGCCGTCAACGACCGGGTCATGCACGACGTGGAGACCGCGCCCTACGGCGAGCACCCCTCCAACCTGGGGGCGTATCTGGCCCGGCGCATCGGCGACATGGTGGGCATCCCCGCCTTTTTCGTGGATCCGGTGTGCGTGGACGAGATGACGGACGTGGCCCACTACACGGGCTTTGCCGATTTCCGCCGCCTGAGCCAGTTCCACGCCCTGAACCAGAAGTCCATCGGCCGGAAGGCTGCGGCGGCGCTGGGCAGACCCTATGAGCAGGTCAACCTTATCGTCTGTCATCTGGGCGGCGGCGTGTCCGTGGCGGCCCATCACCACGGACGGGTGGTGGACGTGTTCAACGTCAAGGACGAGGGCTCCATGGGCATGGACCGGGCCGGCGGCCTTCCGGTGAACCAGCTGATCGATTACTGCTATTCCGGCAGAAGCAAGGACCAGGTCAAAAAGACCCTGGGCCGCCGGGCGGGGATGTTCTCCTATCTGGGCACCACGGATTTCCGGGTCATCTGCGCCAAGGTCACGGAGGGCGACCCCCAATTCGTGGAGGCATACCAGGCCCTGGTATATCAGCTGGCCAAGGACATCGGCGCCATGGCGGCGGTGCTGCGCTTCCACGTGGACGCCATCGCCTATACCGGCGGCATGGCCTATGAGCAGTTCTTCTGCGACGATATCACCGCCTATGTGGGGGGGCTTGCCCCGGTGCTGCGCTTCCCCGGCGAGGAGGAGATGCGCTCCCTGGCGGAGGGCGCCCTGCGGGTGCTCCACGGCCAGGCCCAGCCTCTGGCATACTGAGCATTTTTCCGTCCACCGGCGGCGGCCCGTCACATTTGGGAAGGGGGACGGGCCGCCCCGGCGGGTTCCCACATCATAACCACCCCACTGCGTATAGAAAGGAAGGAGATCACCATGAAGCACCTGATGTCCGGCAACGAGGCCACCGCCCGGGGCGTCTATGAGGCCGGGATCAAAATCTGTTCCGCCTACCCCGGCACCCCCAGCACCGAGATTCTGGAGAATCTGCCCCAGTATAAGGACGATGTCTACTGCGAGTGGGCCCCCAACGAGAAGGTAGCCACCGAAGTGGCCTACGGCGCGTCCATCGCCGGTTCCCGTTCCTTCTGCACCATGAAAATGGTGGGCCTGAACGTGGCGGCGGACCCCCTGTTCACCGCCGGCTACATGGGCGTGGGCGGCGCGTTCATCGTGGTCACCGCCGACGATCCCAGCTGCCATTCCTCTCAGAACGAGCAGGACAACCGCCACTATGCCCGGGCTGCCAAGATCGCCATGGTGGAGCCCAGCGATGCCCAGGAGTGCAAGGACTTTGTGGCCCTGGCCTGCGAGGTGTCCGAGCTGTTCGACACGCCGGTGCTGTACCGCACCACCACCCGGGTCTGCCACTCCAAGGGCCTGGTGGAATTTGGCCAGCGCACGGAGCACACCCATGCGCCCTATGCCCGCAACGTCCGCAAGTTCGTCTGCACCCCGGCCCACGCCTATGCCAACCACCCTCTGGTGGAGGAGCGGCTGGAGAAGCTGCGGGAATACGGCTGCACCCGGGCTCTGGAAAACGGCCTGAACAAGCTGGAGATGGGCGACGGCAGGGTGGGCGTCATCACCGCCTCCATCGCCTATGAATACGCCAAGGAGGTGTTCCCGGAGGGGACGTCCTTCCTGAAGCTGGGCCTGACCTTCCCCCTGCCTATGGACCTGATCCGGGACTTTGCCTCCAAGGTGGAGAAGCTCTACGTCATCGAGGAGCTGGAGCCCTTTATGGAGGACCAGATCAAGGCCGCCGGCATCCCCTGCGTGGGCAAGGAGCTGACGGGCCTTCTGTACGAGCTGAACACCCAGCTGCTGCGCCAGCGGGTGCTGGGCCAGAAGGCGGACTTCCGCACCGTGGACGTGGCCCCGGCCAACCGGCCCCCGGCCCTCTGTCCCGGCTGCCCCCACCGGGGATTCTTCTATACCCTGTCCAAGAACAAGAATTATGTGGTCACCGGCGACATCGGCTGCTATACCCTGGGCTGCGCCGCCCCGCTGAACTGCATGGACTCCGTGGTGTGCATGGGCGCGGGCTTCTCCGCCGGCATGGGCATCGCCAAGAGCTTTGAAAAAGAGGGCGTCACCGGCAAGGTGGTGTTCGGCGTGGTGGGCGATTCCACCTTCTTCCACAGCGGCATGACCGGCGCGGCGGAGATCGTGTACAACAAGGGGCGCATGATCCCCTGCGTGCTGGATAACCGCATCACCGGCATGACCGGCCACCAGGACAACCCCGGCACCGGCTATACCCTCCAGGGGGACCCCACCGCACTTCTCAGCGTGGAAAAAATCCTCACGGCCCTGGGCTTTGCCCCGGTGCTGACGGTGGATCCCCAGGACCTGAAGGCCATGAAGGCCGCCGTGGACCAGGCCGTGGCCGCCCTGGACGCCGGGCAGCAGCCCGCCATCGTCACCCGCCGTCCCTGCCTGCTGATCAAGCGGGATAAGTTCCGGAAGGGCATGTGCCGCGTCAATGCCGACAAGTGCCGCAGCTGCCGCAGCTGCCTGAAGGTGGGCTGCCCGGCTATCTCCCTGGAAAACGGCAAGGCCGTCATTGACCGCACTCAGTGCGTGGGCTGCACCGTGTGCGCCCAGGTCTGCCCCTTCGACGCCATCGAAAAGGAGGAAAAGTAACATGTCCAACGTGAAAAGTGCGCTGCTGGTGGGCGTGGGCGGTCAGGGCGCCATCCTGATCTCCAAGATCATGTCCAACGGCTTCATGCAGGCCGGGTTCGATGTGAAGCAGAGCGAGGTACACGGCATGGCCCAGCGTGGCGGCTCCGTGTCCACCCAGGTCCGCTGGGGCGACAAGGTCTACGGCCCCGTGTTCGGCAAGGGTGAGGCGGACATTATGGTGGCCCTGGAGCGGATGGAGGCTGTCCGCTACGCCGAGTTCCTGAAGCCCGACGGCGTGGCCGTTATCAATGACTATGCCATCAAATCCACCACCATTGCCTCCGGGGCCGAGACGTATCCGGACGGCTGCATCGAGGCCATGGAAAAGGTGTTCCGTACCATCGCCGTCCCCGCCAGCGAGATCGCCCTGGACCTGGGCAACGCCAGGTGCATGAACGTGGTGCTGTTCGGCGCCATGTGCGACAGCCTGGGCTGCCCCCAGATCGACTGGGAGCAGGTGGTGGCCGACACCGTGCCGGAAAAGGTGCGGGAGCTGAACATCCGGGCCTTCCGGGCCGGCCGCGAGGCCGCCCAGAGGTGCCGCTGATCCCCGGAAACAGACAAAAAAATCCCCGGTGCCAGGCACCGGGGATTTTTTCAGACTGATGTAATTAGTCAGCAGGATTGATAGCGCCGTTGGGGCAGGTATCACTGCAGGTACCGCAGTCCAGGCAAGCGTTGGCATCGATCACATAACGATCGTCACCCTGGGAAATAGCACCCACGGGACAGACGTCAGCGCAAGCGCCGCAGCTGACACAAGCAGAGCCGATCTGATAAGCCATAGTAGCACCTCCATTCAGATTATGGCATTATTGTATCATGAAAATCCGAAAATGCAACCCCCTGTCCGGATGAAATATCTGTAAACTTTCATTTTTCGTGGCGGTTCACAGTCCCGGGGGCCGGGATGGCCTTGCGTCCTGTGAAAAAGTATATTACAATAGGAGAAAACACCGGGGAGGGGAGCACCATGGAGCATTGGGACCGGCTTTGGCCCGGCGGGTATACATTCGCATATGCCGACGGACTGTTCCGCCCCTCCACGGATACGTTTCTGCTGGGGGCCTTTCCCCGGCTGCGGCGGGGGATGACCGTGTGCGACCTGGGAGCCGGCACGGGGCTGCTGGGCCTGCTGCTGCTGGCCCGGGAGCCGGAGCTGACCGTCACCGGGGTGGAGCTTCAGCCCGCCGCCTGCGGGCTTTTCCGCCGGACGGCGGCGGAAAACGGCCTGGAGGACCGGCTGCGGTGCCTGGAGGGGGACCTGCGGGACCCGGGGCTGCTGCCGCCGGGACGGTTCCGGCTGGCGGTGTCCAACCCGCCGTATTTCCCGCCGGGGGCCGGAGCCGTGGCCCCGGACGCCGCCCGGCGCAGCGCCCGGGCGGAGACGGACTGCACCCTTTCCCAGCTGTGCGCCGCCGCGTCCCGGGCCCTGACCTGGGGCGGCAGCTTCTGCCTGGTCCACCGGCCGGACCGGCTGGCGGACGTGATGGAGGAGCTGCGCCGGGTGCGGCTGGAGCCCAAGCGCCTGCGCTTCGTGCACCACACGGCGGCGGCCTCGCCGAGCCTGTTTTTGCTGGAGGCCCGGCTGGGTGGACGGCCGGGGCTGACGGCGGAGCCGCCTCTGCTGCTGCGGGGGCCGGACGGCGGCGAGACGGAGGACGTTCGCCGCGCTTATTTTCGAGACAAGGAGTAAGATACCATGGCTGGAACCTTATACCTGGTGGCAACGCCTATCGGCAACCTGGGGGACCTGTCGCCCCGGGCGGTGGAAACGCTGCGGACGGCGGATTTTATCGCCGCCGAGGATACCCGGGTGTCCCTGCGGCTGCTGAACCACTTCGACATCCGCAAGCCCCTGGTCAGCTATCACGAGCACAACCGGGCCGCCGCAGGCCCCGCCATTGCGGAGCGTCTGCTGGCGGGGGAGAGCTGCGCCCTGGTGACGGACGCCGGAACCCCGGCCATCAGCGATCCCGGAGAGGACCTGGTGCGCCTGTGCGGACAGCAGGACATCACCGTGCAGGCCATCCCCGGTTGCTGCGCCGCCGTGTGCGCCCTGGCGGTGTCGGGGCTGCCCACCGGACGATTCTGCTTCGAGGGGTTTCTGTCCGCCAACAAAAAGGAGCGCCGCGCCCGGCTGGAGGAGCTGCGGGGCGAGGAGCGCACCATGGTGTTCCACGAGGCGCCCCACAAGCTGCGGCCCACCCTGGCGGACATGCTGGAGATGCTGGGGGACCGGCCGGTGGCCCTGTGCCGGGAGCTGACAAAGCTCCATGAGGAGACGGTGCGCACCACTCTGTCCCGGGCGGTGGCCCTGTATCAGGAGAAGGAGCCCCGAGGGGAGTATGTACTGGTGGTGGCCGGGGCCCAGCGGGCCGCCGGGCCCGCCGTGACCCTGGAGCAGGGAGTCCGGCAAGTGCTGCGCCTGCGGCAGGAGGGGGTGCGGATGAAGGACGCCGTCCGCCGGACGGCGGAGGAGACGGGCCTGTCCCGCAACGACCTGTATAACGCCGCCCTGGCGGAGATGGAATCATAACAAAAAGAGACCGGCTGGAAGGAGGCACTTCGTAAGGAAGTGCCTCCTTCGGCTTTTGTAATCAGCCGGAATGATTGGATTGTAGGCAAAATCAATCATATTGGAGGGTTACAAAATGGAAAAGTACATCTACAACGAAAAAAACGGGCTTTGGTATGAATTGCACGATGATTACTATCTTCCTTGCTTGAAACTGCCGAAGGAAGAAACGGCACATATCGGCATCTTTGGTCAGCGGCATCGTCGCTATCTTAAAACCCACCGCAAGGCGCTATATACCTCCCTGCTCACCAGTGGCAAACTGAACAGTTATCTTGCGACATTGACCGGCAAGCAGAGGGAATGTTCTCTCGGCTGGTAAAGCAGCTTACCGAAAAAGAGGGCGTGACGGAAACGCTCAAAGCGGAAAACCAAATGCTGTGGGTACAGAAGATGAACAATCTGAAAAACGCCGCTAGCCGCGGCGGGTCAGTTCCTGTGATAAGCTACGAAGACTGTACTGGCCGGTTTCATAGAGTTCAAATATCTGCCTCACTGCCTCAGCCTACTCCGGGATGATTCGTTCTGCAATGGTCTACACAAATGTGGTGGGGCTTGTATGGTTTTGCCGATGATAGGCTTTAGCACGGGGGGCTCTGCACCCGTTTTGCACACAGTACTTTTGAGAAAATTCGCATTTAACTTGGGATTTCAAAAAAACCATGGTACACTGCAAAAACAAATGCGGGTCAGCGAAAACGGACAGGAGGCGAAAGGCGATATGGCATGGGAAGAAGAATGGACCTGCGACTGTGAGCCGGATCCTTCGGCAGAGCATCGCCGGGAAAAGGAAAAACGCGCCCTCCATATAGAGCAGAGAAAGCGGCACAAGGAGCGGCTGTGCCGGGAGCTGTCCGGTAGCGGAAACTGCAAGCTGTCCATTTGGATAGACAGCCGGAAGAAAAAATCCGGTGAAATCATCCTCATCAGACGCTATAAGAACAGCAATATCCAGTGCCGGCTGAAAAAATGCTCGAAGCATATTGTCCGATGCATCCCGCCGGATGTCCTGCCGCCCAAGGGAAATCAGTACAGAAGGGCTTTTGACTACTGGTGGATATGGGAGTAACGAATTGAAAAATATTTCGATTTAACTTATGTTTTCAAAAATACCGTGATACGCTGTAGAAAAAACAAAGGAAGGAGTGGATAACAATGTCTGTCAAAACCAATATCAAGGACTTTTACGGGCGGGTGATCGGCACGGTGGTGGAGGAAAACAACGGTGACAAGACCATCAAGGATTTTTACGGTCGTCCTCTGGGCTACTACAAGAAAGGCCGCAATGTGACCACCGATTTTCACGACCGGGTGGTGGCCTCCGGCGATCAGCTTACCATGCTGCTGAATTTGGACAAGTGAGAAAGCCGGGTGCCGCATTCCTGCAGAATGCGGCACATCTCTTTTTATTAAACTCGTTTTTACCACATATCAGCGCAAGGAGGAGTGAATGCGATGAAGAAAGAACGCGTGGAGCTGAGCGTGCATACCAAAATGTCCCGTATGGATGCGGTGGCCTCCGCCGGTGACTATGTCCGAGCTGCGGCAGAACAGGGGCAACCGGCCATCGCCGTAACGGATCACGGCTGTGCGCAGGCTTTCCCTGAGGCAATGCGTGCAGCAGAGCAATGCAAAAAGGAGGGCCGCAGCATCAAAATTCTATATGGCATGGAGGCGTACTGCGCAGACAGTGGGGATGCCCCGCCGTACCATGTGACGATCCTGGTGCAGAACGAAGTGGGGCTTAAAAATCTGTATCAACTCATCACGCAGTCCCACCTGCACCATTTCCGAGGTGTGCCACTGGTGACAGGAGCGGATCTGCAGCAGCACCGCCGGGGACTACTGGTCGGCAGCGGCTGCGGCAACGGGAAACTGTTTTCTGCGGCTGCACGGGGAGAAAAGCGCTTATCGGCCATTGCCCGGGCGTATGATTTTCTGGAGATACAGCCCGTTTGGAACTGCAAAGTCGTAGTTCCCGAGGCGGGGAAAATCCAGGAGGAGCTTCGGCGGATCAACAGGATCATTGTGCAGTTGGGAGATGATCTGAAAATTCCCGTCTGCGCCACGGGAAATGTCCACTATCTCAAGCCCGAGGATGAACAGGCGCGCCGTATTCTCAGGTGCAGCGGCCACGGCTCCCTGTATTTGCGATCCACTCGGGAAATGCTCCGGGACTTTGCCTATCTCGGCAAAGAAAAAGCCCGGGAGGTGGTCATTGACAACACAAATCTGCTGGCAGAACGGACGGAGGTGCTTCGCCCGATTGCGACAGAACCCACATGGGCAAGGCCGGAAGATGAACAGCTTCTTCTTGACCGCTGTCAAAGCAAGGCCGACGAATATGATGGGCTGTTGACTGATCTTATAACAGAGCGACTGGCCCAAGAAAGTGCCGTTGTGAAAAAACAGAAGTCTGCTTCCTCGTACAGAATTGCCGCTGCCTTAGCCCATGACCTGTGCGGCAAATGCGGCGTTCCTGTTATGGCGCGTAGGTCGGCAGGTGCATCCCTGCTGGCTTATTTTTCCGGCATCAGCCGCATCAACCCATTGCCGCCCCATTATCACTGCCGCCATTGCGGACATACGGAGCTTCCGGCGTGCGGCGTGGAATCCGGCTTCGATTTGCCGGACAAAACCTGTCCGAGCTGCGGAGAGCGCATGGCGCGGGACGGGCAGAATATCCCGTGGCAGGATTTTTGGGGGCAGGACGGGGAAAAACTGCCTGACTTTGATTTCAATATTCCTGGGGAGTTCTTCGCACAGGGGCGCATGATGGGGGTGTTCGCAGAGCTGTTCGGAGAGAATCGGGTGGTGAGAGCCGGCGCTACTGCCACCGTTTCAGAGAAAATTGCTCGGTATTATATCCGGGAATATGAGGAGAAACAGTGCAACTCTTTTCCGGAAGAGGTGCGGGCGCGTATAGTCGAATGTCTGACCGGTGTCCGGTGCGGCATCCGACAGCATCCGGGCGGCTATGTCCTCCTTCCGGGGGAAATCGAGTCGGAAAGCTCCCTCCCGCTGCAATACGCTATGGACGACCCCGGCAGAGAGATCTGCACCCATTTTAATTTTCACGATTTGACAAATGCATGGTTGAAAATGGACTGCTTGGGATATGATGCGTCAGATCTGCTCGCTCGGCTCTGCCGGGAGACCGGGTGCGAAGTAAGCTGCATCGACCTGCATGATCGAGCGGTATATGACAGCCTGCTGGCCAAACCCTCCACCACCGCAGCGACGGACAGTCTGTTTTCGTGTGCGGTGAAGCTGGTGCTGAATGGCCTGACGGATAGGGAATTGCGAAGCAGTCTGCCGAGGAATTTCACCGGCATACGGAAGGCGATATGCCATCTGCAAAACGGCTCTGTCTCCGAAAATGCACCCGGGTATCACAAAGCCTATACGGTGGAGCTTGCCATGGCCGCCGTGGAGCTGGGATGGTACAAGCTGCGATTCCCGGAGGAGTTTGAAAGAGCCTGCCGATATACCTATAAAAATTTTGAAAGAAAGGCTTTGATGCAATGAAGCAGCATAATCTTGATCCCCATGCGCAAATGCGTCTGCTGGAGGAGATATACGGAGAGAAAGCCATCGTGTCCGCCGTGGAGAGAAACCGGGAAAATCGGGAAATCGAAATACAAAACGCCCTGCGGACGCTGCGCAGCCCCGCCTGCTCTGGCGGGCTGCGGGTACTGCTGTCGCAGCTTTGAATCAGAGGAAGAAAATTTTTTGGATTTAACTTGGGTTTTTCCAAAAGCCTTGTTATCATGAAGAAAAATAAATGATATGGAGGCTGACCTATGAACACATCCAAAAATCTTCTCATTGCCAATCCCGACCAAAGCATCGTCCTCACCCCTGCTGAAGTGATCCGCCGTATGTTTGCCTACACTGACGAAAACGGCATTCTGATCGTCCCCCAATGGCCTTGTGATGATTGCGTGGAGCAGGGCTACTATATCTGTCGCATGAATTGGACGAAGGCGGACGCCGAGGAGGCGGTGGCGGTGTATGAGTCCCTCTATGCCAAGCTGGAAAATGCCGGCGAGAAGCCCTGCGATGCCCAGACGATGCTCCCCTACCCGGACCCCGGCATGGAGGAAATCGCCTATCATCTGAACATTCGTGCCAAAAGGCTGCAAAAGCTGCTGGCTCTCCATGCGCCCCACATTGTCGCAAATAACGAAGCCTGCCTTCTCGCTCAGGCTATGGCTCTCTACGGCTATTGCAAAGACTTCCGCTGTGTGAAGGAATTGGAGTGACAAAAAAATCCCCGGCTTTCCGCATGGGAAAGCCGGGGATATAGATTAGCGAGGAATGTCGTAGCCTCTGTCCTTCAGAATTTCGTAGATTTGCCTATATTTTTCGTCAAGGCTCAATCCAATTATTTCGTTTTTTTCTTGCTGCCCCAATTCCTCCTTTTCCTTTAGTCCAAACAGGAATCCTTCGGCGGAAAGTGCCAGTTGAATTTTGGGCCACTCAATAAACTCCAGTTCCAGCGGGGAAAGCTCCGAATTGTGGCCTTTTATGTATTTTCGGATGTTCTTTACATAGAATTGATAGCTATAGTATTTCTTCCCATTTTTGCCGGTATATTCATCGTCCTCATGGTTTTCCATGCGGCTCCATGTTGACATCTTCCCGGCAACGAGTTTCTTCCCAGCAATGAGTTTCTTGCCATCAGGAACATTTCGCTTGAACCATTCCAGGGTAAATGAGTCCAACGGCATATGACAATATTTAAAATAATCTTGATATTCCGATGAATCCTCGCAGCAGAGCAAATACTTGAAAGACATATTTATAATTTTTTGGGCTTTCCCGTATGTCCCAAGGTCGCTACCGGAAAAGTGTCGGCACCAAATGGCACACAAGTCGCTATGCTTTTTGTCGAAGTCTTCTTCTTTCTCCGGCGCCTTTTCCTCAAAAAAATACTTCCGGAGCTCGTCTCTGATTTCCGTTATCGCCGCATTCTTTTCCTTTTCGTGTTTGCCGATTCCGGTCATGGTTCGTTTGGCATCACCATAAGCCAAATCGACGGCCGCCTCAAACGCCTTCTCATCTTTTATAGAGGCAAGTTTCTCGTAGTCATTAGGTCTGCTGCGCTTAAGGCCTTCCTTAAAATCCTTAATCGCATTTTTGCATTCTTCTATCATTCCTTTTCTCCATCCTTTCCTTTTAATCCGTCAAATTTACAGGAATTTTTGCTCAAAGCATACTACATGACGCGCAAAAATTCAACCTCTTTCATATGATTTTCTCAAAATAAATATTGAAGGAGACAAATGATGTCATTCAATGCGCTGAATATTGATTTTTACCTGTGTGGCGGCATCCACAGTAAGGGCTACGCTCCGGGCGAACAAACAACCGCCCTCCTCCAAGAGCTGACTGCCATTCTGGATCGGCTTCAGTCGGATGATTACGAGCCTAATCTGCACACCATATGGCTCAGCGCCAAACGGCCCACTTTCCGGCAGTATTTTGAGCAATATTACCCGGAAACGCCCTATGATATAGTCGAAACCGAAAAAAATGCCCGGCGAGCCTATACCATTGTCTACCCCTGCGCAGAGGTATGGTATCAGATGTCGACCAACCATTTTCCCGGCGAAAACGGACAGGAGGTCTATGTACTCTGCTTGAATGATGTAAAAGCCTTCGGCACGAAAAAAACCACTGATTGCCGGTGTCGTGAGGACACGGAGCTGCTTCGCTGGGCGATGGAAGGAGCAAGGAAATTTGTTTCCGCCGTGGAACGGGGCACTTATCAGAAGGAATTTTTAAATCGGATCGCCTATCCCTATCGGGAAGGCTGGATCAAGCGAAAGGAGCTGTGGGCAGTGTGTCCCGAATTGCGGCGCCGCTTTTTGGCACCTCTCACAAAACGGGATATAGCGAAATTCATGAAGACTTATAATATGGCCGGAAAGAGCGAAGCTGCTCCGCTGAAAAACATGACGGCACGGGTATACTATGAAGCCTGTGCAGCCCTGTATAAGGCATGGGGCTTGCACGGAGATTCCCCCTTCACGGACAGCGAATCGGAGCATGAGCACTACGGGGAGAATAAGCCGACGCCCAAGGAGCGGTACTATGCCATTGCCGGAGATGAGGATAACGGCCTTAAAAATGTACCCATGGACGACCCGGAGGCATTCCGAGAATGGCACCGGCGCAGGGGCCCTTTTTTTCGCAAGGGAAAAAGCAGTACCGCCTATGGAGTTGTCGTGCCCAACTTGAATGGCAATTTGACCGTAGAGCTGATTCCTGTGACCGACGATGACGCAAAGAGCGGGTGGCGTTTCATTGTTTTCGCGGATTTTTCATCCTATACCATTCTTGCCGCAAATGCCCTCTGTGATGCAGGCTATCCGATTCAGGTGGGGGAGCCGGAGGTGTTTTTCCGTATGCTGACGGGAGATGATGATGTTGAGATCGTCCCCGCATGGGAGCCTGCGTCGCCTTTTTCTATTCACCTACCGCCGGGCGCTGTTGGGAAAGCTGTTGCGGAAAAGGCAACCTGGAAAAATGACTGCTATGAAACGAAAAGGGACACAGCGGAATAGGGGGATTATTTTGGGATGCTTTTCAAATTTAGCGGTGGAGGTCTGTCCTGCGGATAGACCGGATGACAGCTATCCCTCTGCGGAACGGCAGCTTTTGCAGCGGCTGGAGGACCTGCGGGAGCGTGTCCATGGGAGCTTGTAAGGTCAAGATTTTTCCCGCCGCCCAGCGCGACTTAGAACAGGCCATTGACTATCTGAACACCCTGTCACCCCAGGCGGCGATTCGTTACTACGATCTGCTGGTGTGCGAGATCGCCGGTCTTTCCAAAATGCCGGAACGCTGTCCCTGCCCCAGGATCTGGCCTTGGCGGCCAAAGGGTATAGATACTTGATCGTGAAGAATTATCTTTTGTTCTATGTGGTGCCGGAGACACGGTGCAGATCCGCAGGACCCTGTACGCCCGCCGGGGCTATCGGGCACTGCTGTAAAGATGAATAGAGAACCCGGGACGCACCTGTCCCGGGTTTATTGCGAATATTTTTCTGCGGAAGTTTTTTGTTACCGGCTGGTTAAAAAGGCCTTTTTGATACTGCCTTATACAGAACAATAGCAAGAAGTACAAATACAAAATTATATTGGATTAATGCAAGTGGCTGTTTTAATTTCGCCGGCAATCACGGTACTTAATGCCGAATCATCTTAATGCTCTCCACTTCACAAAATGTCCGCAATGAGCATCCGCCCGCTCGTGATTGCGGCTTGCGCGGCCGCTGTCGCCATAGCACGGGCCGCACAAATCATCCGTGTCATAAGTGACTGCGCTGCCGGCTCTGTTAACCTCCCGGCTCCCGCCCCAATATTCACAGGTGGCACATTTTTTCTGGTTATAGGAATAAGTATGTTCCATTTTTAAACGCTCCTTTCGCCTGTTTTCATCAGTGTAACACGGCTCTTTTGAAAACTTAAATTAAATTCCAGTTTTCTTAGAATTTTTTATTGGCTGATTGCACCTGTAACAGTGGACGGTAATGTTTCTATGGGCACTGTCGGGATCATTTTGCAACTCGCTCAAGCTCCTGCCACACCTTAACCATAGCATAGGTATCCAGTTCGCAGTACTTCAGCAGATTGTGCCGGGCCTTTGCCTGTTCCTCCGGGGGCATGAACTCAATTTTGGGGAAGATGTCCATGGCCTCGCCGCCATTGTGAACGCCTTCCAGATTGTGATAATCCAGGCTGGGATCATCGGGAAAAATAGCCGGCAGCACACTCTTGATGGAAAAAGAGCCGCCCATGGCTCGGTTATAGTAGTAGCCGGACTGAAACGGAACCAGCAGGTCAACGATGTTGTCTCGGATATTCAGAAGATGCTCCGCCAAATCGGGAAAAAGTGCCGCCAGCTCCCGGATCCTTGTGCACTCGAAGGCTTTGTTATACGCCGTTACGCAGGTGTTCATGGGGATATCCGCACACAACCGTTCGGCAAGAGCTCTTCTGGGGTCGGGACCGGATTCTGCCAGAAACTCCTTGTGCTTCAGCTCTCCCCCCTCGCACTCGATATAGTGCAGAGAATACTGAAACGGGATCTGCGCATAAGGCTTGGTGCCGACAAATTTTGGGATCACCGGCTGCATGGTTTCAAAATCCAGAAAATATAGTGGGTAGGAGAGACTGCCGAGAAAAAACGGATATTCTCTTTTTCTATGTAAGTCCCCTTGTCCTGCAGCGCAAACTCGATCTGCCGGAGCTGCTTGTCGTTTGTGATAGTCGGGCAGCTGAGGAGATTCTCATAGGAAATGATCCCCTGCCGATAGAACTTGATCTTCTTAGAAAATTGCATCCGATAGAGGTCGAAAACAGACGGCTGTGGAAGGTGTCTGCTGCAGTATTTCCAAAAGCTGCAGAGATAGGGCTTCTTGCAGCCGGCGAACAGGTCGATTTTCGGCTCATTCGGCGAAAGAAGCAGTCTTTCGGCAACGAGGAGATTTGTCTCAATCTTTTCCCACTCAACAGCCACGGCCTCTGCCACATCCGATACGGTGAAAAGCTTGTGGATGTCCAGTGTGCCGTCAAACACATAGTCGCCGTTCAGGCAGACGAGATAGACGCCGCTGACCTTGACCCCGCAGTTTTCCAGCACATATTTTTGGTAGGCAATGTCGGCAATATACACCGGCTTGTCATCAGAGTCCCCGCCGTGCTTGGAGGAGCTTTTCACTTCATAAATCGCCCATCCATCACCGTCTTTGCGCAGAATATCCACCGCACAGTAAAGACCGTTGTATTCGAAAGACGCTTCGCAGATGACAGGCGTTCCCTTCTCCATTTCACGGCGGGTGTTCTCCATCATTTTTTTGAGATCCGGATTTTCGCCGGTGTAGGCGGTAATGTCCACAAAATCCCCATATAGGCTTCTCGCCAGAGCCCCCACTTCGTTGCCGGCCTCCATGCGGGCGAGTACACTGCCATCCAACCGAGAGGTCTCTGGTTTGTATTTTCTCAGCCAGGCAATTTTCGGGCATTGCCACAGACCACAATATTTGGATTTTGACAAATATACCATTGCGTATCCCTCCGGAATATAAACAATATTCAGGTAACATATTTGGATGATATCACGAAAAGCAGGAATTTTCAAGGATAATTGGGGAACTACAGGAAATCAATGTTGGGATGGGACGCTGTTTATATCGGAGGACTTGCAGTCTTCAGCGGACTATAGCTGGCGAGGCAGCTCCGGCAGTTCATTGGGTGGGCATGAATGGATTATAGGAATATATTCGGTTTGTTCCCACTGCAAATTTTTTTAGGAATTGTGCTATATAAACATTTTGCAAAACATTTTAAAACGTTTTGCAACGAATCCTCCAAAGGAGATTAACATTATGGATATGTACTTTTCTGCAAGAACGCATTTAAGCTATTCCTGTCCCTCAAAGCGAAAAAGCATTAAAAGCCCATTGACGAACAAGCGTTCTATAGGGTATAATCTATACATTCTCATTAGAGAGCCACAACTGAATATCTGAAATGAAACTCAAGGCAGCCGTCGAAAGGGATTGCGGCTGTACCGCTCCTGTTGCTGAGTCTGCCAGCGGAGCGGAAAAAGCAGACATTGAAGGTTTCTGAAAAGCAGAGCCGGTACATAGTTTCATCAAAGATATGGCGAGAGATCATCTCCCGCTGATTTGATGTGCTGTGTACTGACTCTTTTTGTCGTTGTAGCCACCGTTCACAAAAAGTTTACAAAAATTCTTTCGTGCAAACGGCAAAAAAGTTCCCAGTTGATTATTGAGGGGTTAATAAATGAGCCTTCTCGCTGCCTACCAATTGAGGGGCAAATTGAAAACTGAAGATAATGTACAATATCTTTGGCACATTAAAGGCCGCTTGAAGGACCTCATTGACTATGTGGAGAACCCGGAAAAGACGGCGGCGAAAACTCCGGAGCTGCAAGACCTATACAATGTGTTTTCCTATCTCCGTCGAAAAGGGTATATCACCGAATTCACCGGTAAGCACTGGAAGATATGGACACCCTCATTGTCCGCCGCACCAAGCTGCAAAACAGGATACGCCGTGCCGCACTTGCCGAAAAGGAAACTCTGCGGCAGGAAAAGGCAGGTGTGACCGAGCAAATTACCACACTGCGAAAGCAACTGAAGCTGAATCAAGGCATTGAAGCCCGTTCCGTCAAAATACAGGAAAAGACGGATCTGCTCTATGCCAATGAATACCGTGCCAAGGAAGAGCAGCAGCAAAAGAAATCACAGAGAAGGGGGCGTGACGCACGATGAAGGACAGAAATAATGAAATCTATGCGCAGATTGACCGTATTACAGACCATCTTGCAGCGATGCCGAAACAGGAGCGCATAGCGTGGTTCCGGCGGAGCGCTTATGTACAGCCGCTGAATTTCATCAGAGAAATTGATGGTACGGTATATGCCGTAAGAGCCTTTTTCAAAGAGGGCGCAAGGGAAAACATCACCGAAAAGGTACAGCGTATCATCCTGAAAAGCGATGATAATAGCAAAGAGATTTGAAGCCATCGCATTAAAGCGTTGAAGTTTACATCTGGATATGGTAGAATGGACTCACCTACAAATTCATCATATCCGGCTGTGGAAAGGAGAGCTATGACAAAACAACCGGATAAAATCACAGCCCTATACTGCCGCCTGTCCCGTGACGATGAACAGGATGGCCTGTCAGGGTCCGTCAAAAATCAGCAGACCATCCTCGAAAAGTACGCACAGGAAAACGGCTTCCGGAATACCCGTGTGTTCATTGACGATGGCTGGTCAGGTACGAACTTCGCAAGACCGGCGTTCACGGAGATTATGGAGCTGGCGGAAAAGGGCCTTATCGGCACCCTGATCGTCAAGGATCACTCCCGCTTGGGGCGTAACCGCCTCATCGTGGGACAGCTTCTGGAAGAGGGCTTCGACAGCCTCGGCGTCCGCTACATCGCCATTATGGACAACATCGACACCGCCAAGGGCATCAGTGACCTTGTCCCGATGCAGGACTTATTCAACGAGTGGCACGCTAAGAACACCAGCCAGAAGGTACGCAATGTGTTCAAGAGTAAGGGAATGTCCGGCGCACCGCTGACCACCAATCCGCCCTACGGGTATCTGAAAGACCCGGAGAGCAAGAACGGCTGGATCATTGATGAAGCTGCGGCAAAGACCGTGCGGCAGATCTTCTCTTGGTGCGTGGACGGCCTCGGCCCTACGCAGATCGCCAAACGGCTGAAAGCTGGCAAGATACCGACGCCTACGGAGCATTGGGGCAATATCGGCCGGAATTGCAGCAAGCCGCCTGCTGTGCCCTACAACTGGTGTTCTGCCACTGTGGCGGACATCCTCGGCAAACAGGAATACTGCGGCGATACGGTGAACTTCCGCAGCACCACCAAGTCCTTCAAGAACAAGAAGAAAATCGAGCGTCCGTCGGAGGAATGGCAAATCTTCAAGGACACGCATCCCGCCATCATCGACCGGGAAACCTTCGCCTTGGTGCAGGAGCTTCGCAAGCACCGCCGCAGGCCCACGAAAAGCGGCATCGTCAGCCCGTTTTCGGGTTTGCTGTACTGCGCCGACTGCGGAGAGAAGCTGTATTACAGTGTCTCCAACAACTATAAGCGGGAGCAAGCATATTTCTTCTGCTCATCCTACCGCAAGAATTCCGAGGTCTGTTCCGCCCACTATATCCGCGAGAAAGTGGTGGAGCAAATCGTCTTGGAGAGTATGCAGCGTATTCTGCTGAATGTACAGGCATTTGAAAAAGAATTTGCCCGCAAGCAGATGGACTGCTGCACGGAGGACAAGAAAAAGCAGTTGGCAGCCAAGCACCGGGAGCTATCCAAGGCGAAGAAACGCATTGCGGAGATCGACACTCTGATCCAAAAAATCTACGAGGACAACGCCAGCGGAAAGCTGTCTGACGAGCGCTATGCCACCCTGTCCCTGTCCTATGAGGAGAAGCAGAAAACGCTGAAAGCACCACCTCGCCCAGCGCAACAAAGAGAAAACGGCGTAACCACAAGGGTTACACCGTTTCCGAAAACTTATTAACCTGAGATACAAGAGCCGCCCCGGGGCACCTTCCTTACGGAGGGTGCCCGGAGCCGGTCTCTTTTTTGCCTGCGATATACGGGGAAAATTCAGCCCTTGGCGTTATAGTCGGTGCAGAGCATGTTCATAGCGGTGAGCAGCTTGTGCGTGTAGACAAAGGGACCTACAACAATCAGCGAACCCAACACGTTCCACAGCCAGAAGGTTCCGGCGTCGAACTGATAGGGCAGGTTCCGGCGCAGCAGCTCACTGCCCACGCGGTTGGAGAAGCGGTGGGCCCAGACCAGGGGCACGATGCCCATAGTCAGCCAGGAGAAGATCAGGGCCACCAGGCAGAAGTTCATGGTTTTTTTGTTATCATAGGGGCCAGCAATGGTGTTGATCTCGGTGCTGATCTTGGTCATGACCACCAGGCCGTAAATGCCCAGGGTGATGATGGACAGCAGGACGAATTTCAGCAGACTGCGGTTGGTGGGCAGCTGCACGGCGGGGGAAGCAGAGGACGCGGTGTAAGACGTTTCCATATGATTTCTCCTTTCCGTTGCCGGGACGACAGATAAGCCGTCATTTTGAGTTATTGAACACAGTGTCGCATAATATCCGGCAAAATGATTATATCACAGAACGAGCGGACAGTCAACCAGATTTGCCAAAAAAGTCTGCCGCCTGGGGACTCCTGGCTGCGGGACTGTAAATTTTCTGTAACACCGGACAAAACAGGGGTACCCAAGCGGCGAAAGCTGTGGTATGATATATGCGTCAAAAAATCGGACCGGAGGGAGGGAGCTGTCCCATGAAACACCTGCTGCGCCGCGCCGCGGCCCTGGCCCTGGCGGCAGCGATGACGCTGACGCTGACGGGGTGCATTTTCCGCTCGTCGGTGGAGGACCTGTTCACCCTGCCCCGGGTGGCGGCGGAATACGCGGGCCTGTCCCAGGAGCTGGACGACCTGCAGAAGCAGGGCTATGAGCTCATCGCCCCCAGCGCCGGGGAGAATATCCAGTCCGTTCAGATGGTGGACCTCAATAACGACGGTCAGTCCGAGGCTCTGGTGTTCATGCGGCTCCAGGGCGACGAAAAGCCCCTGAAAATTTTCATTTTCCGGCCGGAGGACGAGTCATACCACCAGCTGTGCGTCATCGAGAGCAGCGGCACCGCCATCGACAGCGTCCAGTATGAGGACCTGACCGGCAACGGCCACCAGGAGGTCATCGTGGGCTGGCGCATCAGCGCCGACGTGCAGACCGTGGCCGTATATGTGCCCCAGCCGGAGCCCTATGTGCTGCTGCAAAGCGGCTATACCCGCTTCACCGTCACGGACCTGGACGGCGACGGGGTCAAGAGTCTGCTGCTGTTCCGCTCGGACAACGACGGCCAGCCTGTGGCGGGCCTGTATGTCCGGAAGGACGACGTGATTTCCGCCAGCTACAGCAGCGTGCTCAGCTGCACCATGGCGGAGCTGAGCCGGGGCAGCATTGTTGCCGGGCGCCTCTCCGACGGCACCCCCGCCGTATTTGCCACCGGCGTCAACAGCCAGGGCATGGCCATGACGGATGTGCTGATCTGGCAGGAGAACGGCGGCCTGACCAACGTGGTCCAGGACCGCTTTACCGGCCTGACCTCCGCCGTATACCCCTATATGCAGCTGGCGCCCCAGGATATCGACGGCGACGGCTGCATCGAGATCCCGGCCCCGGAGCAGCCTGCCAAGGCCGACACAGCCAACACGGCGGCGGCCAAGGGACTGGTAAAATGGATTTCCTATGACAAAGACGGCGACAGCGCGAGTCTGACCGTAACGTATCACGATCTGGCCGCCGGGTGGTATTTCCGCCTGCCGGACGGATGGAGCGGAGGGATCACCTACACCACCGCCGACAACGGCGCGTATGAAAATCAGGTGGTGCTGCTGTGCAGCGGGCAGCCGGTGGTGGCCCTGTATACCCTTACCGGCGACAACCGGGAAAAGCGCGCCATGATGGGCGGGCGCATTGCCCTGCGCCGCCAGAACGGCGTCACCTATGCCGGTGAGCTGCTGGACGGCGCCGCCTCCTGCCGCCTGGATGAGGAGACCCTGCGCCAGTGCTTTAACCTGATCGTGGCCCGGTGGGGCGCGTAAAATCGGAAGAAAGGAACGTCAGATCCATGAGAAAGGTAATGGTCCTGGAGGATGAAGCCAGCATCCGCAGTTTTATCGTCATCAACCTGCGCCGGGCGGGCTATGAGGTGGTGGAGGCCGAGACCGGCGAGGAGGCCCTGGATAAGCTCCATGCCAATCCGGACACCCTGGTGGCCCTGCTGGACGTGATGCTGCCGGGCATCGACGGCTTCGAGGTATGCCGCCGCATCCGGGCCACCAATCCCCGCATCGGCATCATCATGCTGACGGCCCGGTCCCAGGAGATGGACAAGGTCACGGGCCTGATGAACGGGGCCGACGACTATGTGACCAAGCCCTTCTCTCCGGCGGAGCTTACCGCCCGGGTGGACGCCCTGATCCGCCGCAGCGGCGGCACCAGCCACGAGCCCCCGGCGGGCACCATCAGCCAGCCCCCCTTCCTGCTGAACACCCGCAACCGCACCCTGGAGAAAAACGGCCAGCGCATCAAGCTGACCCAGGTGGAGTATTCCATCATGCGGATGTTTATGGAAAATCCCGGCAAGGCCCTGTCCCGGGAGGAGATCCTGGACCTGGTGTGGGGCCGGGACTATTTCGGCGAGCTGAAGATCGTGGACGTCAACGTCCGCCGTCTGCGGCTGAAGATCGAGGACAACGCCACCAACCCCACCTATATCACCACGGTGTGGGGCTTTGGCTATAAGTGGGGCTTCTGATACCATGGGAACGCAAACGGACAACAGATTGCGGCTGTTTACCCCCGGCGGGGGGAAGCGGCTGAAGCTCCGGGGCCTGCGCCGCCGGTGGCTGGCCAGCAGCGTGGGGCCCATCGTCATCATTCTGGCCCTGACGGGGATTCTCACCGCTGTGACCATCAGCTCCAACCTCTATGGCCGGGCCCGCTCCACCCTGGAGGCCAAGGCAAAATCCGGGGCGGACTATTTCAGCGCCTACAGCATGGGCAGCTACAGCGAGTATTACCGCCGGGCCGCCCAGTACACCGCGGACTTTGCCACCAGCGACAGCCTGGGCAAGACCGTGGAGCTGCAATTTATCAACGGCAAGCGCCAGGTGGAGCTGTCCACCCGAGGGGCCGTGGCCGGCAGCACCCCCGCCACGATGGATGTGAATCGCGCCGTGGAAACCGGCAAAACCGCCACATTCACCGGCCGGGACCCCCTGACCGGCGAGAACATTCTGGCCGTGTCCAGCCCCCTGTTCTACAACGGCGCGGTGGTGGGCGTTATGCGCTACGTCACCTCCACCCATCTGATGGACCAGCAGCTCTGGCTGACGGTGCTGGTGATCGCCGCCATCATCGCGGCGGTGATCTTTCTGATCTTCGTATCCAACCTGATCTTCATCAACAACGTGGTGACGCCGGTGGCGGAGGTGTCCGAGGCCGCCAAGCGCATTTCCTCCGGCAGCTACGGCATCCAGATCAGCAACAAATACTCCGACGAGCTGGGCCAGCTGGTGGACAACATCAACAACATGTCCCTGAAGATCAGTCAAAGCGAAAAAATACAGACGGAGTTCATCTCCTCCGTGTCCCACGAGCTGCGCACCCCGCTGACGGCCATCAGCGGCTGGGGCGAGACGCTGCTGGGCGATGAGACCGGCGACCCCCGCCAGCTGCGCCGTGGCCTGCGCATCATTGTCAAGGAGGCCCGCCGCCTGACGGGCATGGTGGAGGAGCTGCTGGAATTTTCCAAAATGCAGGACGGCCGCTTTACCCTCCAGGTGGAGGAAATGGACCTGCAGGCGGAGCTGGAGGACGCCATCTATACCTATCGCGAGCTGTTCCGCCAGGACGGCATCCAGCTGAACTACCACAGCGGGCAGGAGCTGTATACCGACCCTATCTCCGGCGACCCTCAGCGGCTGAAGCAGGTGTTCTGCAACGTGCTGGACAACGCCGCCAAGCACGGCGGGGCAGGCAAGCGCATCGACGTGGACATGACCCGGGAGGGGGAGTGCTATGTGGTGCGCATCCGGGACTACGGCCCCGGCATTCCTCCGGCGGAGCTGCCCTTTGTGAAGCAGAAGTTCTATAAGGGGTCCTCCAGGGCCCGGGGCAGCGGCATCGGCCTGGCCGTGTGCGACGAGATCGTCCAGCGCCACGGCGGCGCCTTCGACATCGGCAATGCCGACGGCGGCGGTGCCATCGTCACCATCCGCCTGCCCATCGCCGGGGAGGAGCTATAAAAAATCGAACGCCTGTTGCATTCCGGCGGGCGCTGTGTTATACTGTTCAAACAGGAAAGGAACCCATTCCCCATGGAAAAAAACAACCAATTCCGCACGTCCATCGGCGGCCAGGCCCTGATCGAGGGCATCCTTATGCGCGGGCCGGAGAAGCAGGCCATTGTGGTCCGCTCGCCGGAGGGCCTGGTGACCCGGGTGGAGGAGCTGACCCTGGTCAAGGACAAGTACCCCATCCTGGGCTGGCCCATCATTCGGGGGGCCGTCACGTTTCTGGACTCCATGGTCCGGGGCGTCAAGGCCCTGATGTTCTCCGCCGATTACTATCCCGACGATGAAAATACCCAGCCCTCCAAGCTGGACCAATGGCTGGAGGCCCACATTCCGGCGGAAAAGCTCCAGTCGGCGCTGGTGTGGGTGTCGGTGCTTCTGTCCCTGGGGCTGACGCTGCTGCTGTTCATGCTGCTGCCCACGTTTATTGCCGGGCTGTTCCATGCCCGCCACGCCGCCGTCCACAACCTCATCGAGGGGGCGGTGAAGATCATGATCTTCCTGGGATATCTGATCCTTTGCTCCAGGCAGAAGGACGTGCGCCGGGTGTTCTGCTATCACGGGGCGGAGCATAAGACCATCTTCTGCTATGAGGCGGGGCTGCCGCTGACGGTGGAAAACGCCCGCATCCAGCCCAAGCACCATCCCCGCTGCGGCACCAGCTTCCTGTTCGTGGTCATCGTGGTGTCCATTCTGTGCAGCAGCATCGTGTTCAGCTATGTGAACTGGCAGAATCTGTGGGTCCGGGTGGGCATGCACCTGCTACTGCTGATCCCGGTGGTGGGCGTCACCTATGAGTTCAACCGCTTTGTGGGCCGCCACGACAACGCCGTCACCCGTATTCTGTCCGCCCCGGGCATGTGGCTTCAGAATTTCACCACCAACGAGCCGGACGACTCCATGCTGGAGGTGGCCATTGAGGCCCTGAAGCTGGTGCTCCCGGAGGAGCAGGGAAAGGACAAGTGGTAAGCGTCTTCCAAAATGCGCTGCACCGCATTTTGGAGCAGATTGTATTCCGTATGACGGCAGGAGGACCGGATGGCTACTACATACAACGACCTGACACTGGATATCCGGCGTCAGCTGCGGCAGGCGGGCATCGAGGCCGCCACCCTGGAGGCCCGGGAGCTGGTGTGCTTCGCCGCCGGAAAGGATAAGGCCCGGCTGCTGCGGGACGGCGCGCTGTACGCGTCCCCGGAGGTGGAGGAGGCGGCCTGGGCCCTGGCCCGCCGCCGTCTGGCCGGGGAGCCGGTGGCATACCTTATCGGCGAGTGGGAGTTCTACGGCCTGCCCCTGGACATCTCCGAAAGTGTACTGATCCCCCGGCCCGACACCGAGACCCTGGCCGAGGCCGCCATTGACTGGCTGGCGCAGCAGGACGGCCCCCGGGTGCTGGATCTGTGCGCCGGATCCGGGTGCCTGGGTCTGGCCATCGCCAGCCAGGTGAAGGACGCCCGGGTGGTGCTGGGGGAGCTCAGCGACGGGGCCCTGCGCATCTGCCGCCAGAATATCCGCCGCAACGGCCTGACGGGCCGGGTGACGGCCATGCAGCTGGACGCCCTGCACCCGCCGCTCCAGCGGCTGGGGGACTTTGACTGCATCGTCAGCAATCCCCCCTATATTCCCACCGGCGACCTGCCGGGGCTGGACCCCTCCGTCCGGGATTATGAGCCCCATATGGCCCTGGACGGAGGCGCCGACGGGCTGGACTTCTACCGGGCCATCCTGCGGCATTGGCCTGCGGTGCTGCATCCCGGCTCCCGGCTCTATTTTGAGGTGGGCATCGGCCAGGCCGACGACGTGCTGCGGCTCATGCGCGGCGTGGGCTTTGGCGACCTGGAAATTCTCCCGGACCCGGCGGGCATTCCCCGGGTGGTGCTGGGAGCCCTGTATCAGGAGATTTGACTGTCCGCTTTTCCGGACAGTATTTGTGATAGCATTATGGCAATCAATTAGAGGAGGAGACGAAAATGGCAGCGAAAAAGGATACGTCCGCCGCAGTCCCTGCGGGTTCCGACAAAAAAAAGGCCCTGGAGACGGCCATGCAGCAGATCGAGAAGATGTACGGCAAGGGCTCCATCATGCGCTACGGCGAAAACGCCGAGACCAACGTGGAGGCCATCCCCACCGGCTCCCTGGCCCTGGACCTGGCCCTGGGCATCGGCGGCGTGCCCCGTGGCCGCATCATCGAGATCTACGGACCGGAGTCCTCCGGTAAGACCACTCTGGCCCTGCACATTCTGGCCCAGGCCCAGAAGCTGGGCGGCGAGGTGGCCTTTGTGGATGCCGAGCACGCCCTGGACCCCACCTATGCCCGGGCGCTGGGGGTTCGGATCGAGGATATGCTCATCTCCCAGCCGGACACCGGCGAGCAGGCCCTGGAGATCACCGAGGCCCTGGTCCGCTCCGGCGCCATCGACGTGGTGGTGGTGGACTCCGTGGCTGCCCTGGTGCCCCGGGCCGAGATCGAGGGCGAGATGGGCGACAGCTTTGTGGGCCTGCACGCCCGGCTGATGAGCCAGGCTCTGCGCAAGCTCACCGGCGTCATCGCCAAAACCAACAGCATCGTCATCTTCATCAACCAGCTGCGGGAGAAGGTGGGCGTGATGTACGGCAACCCCGAGGTCACTACCGGCGGCCGGGCCCTGAAGTTCTATGCCTCCGTCCGCATCGACGTGCGGCGCATCGAGGCCCTGAAGTCCGGCGGCGAGATCATCGGTAACCGCACCCGGGCCAAGGTGGTGAAGAATAAGGTGGCGCCCCCCTTCCGGGAAGCGGAGTTTGACATCATGTACGGCGAGGGCATCAGCCGCCTGGGCGAGATGCTGGACCTGGGCGTGAAGCTGGACCTGGTCCAGAAAAGCGGCTCCTGGTTCAACATGGGGGATATCCGCCTGGGACAGGGCCGCGACGCCGCCAAGCAGTATTTCCGGGACCACCCCGACGAGGCCGACAAGCTGGAGGCCGCCATCCGCCGGGACTTTCATAAGCTGATGAGCAGTCAGTCCAAGATTGCCGCCAAGGCCGCCGGCCGGGCGGTGGACGTGTCCGCCGACGACTTCGACGATGACGCGGATTGAGCGCATCCAGCCGTCCCTGCATAAAAAGGACCGGGTGCTGGTGTATCTCACCGGCGGCGACCTGCTGCGCATCACACCGGAGGAGCTGCTGCGGTTCGGCCTGCGGCCGGGCCAGGAGCTGACGGAGGATGTGCTGGAGGAGCTGCGCCGGGCCGCCGCCCGGTCCCAGACCCGCCAGCGGGCGGCAGAGCTGGCCGCAGGCCGGATGCTGTCCCGGAAGGAGCTGTCGGACCGGCTGGTGAAGAAGGGGGCCGACCCCCGGGAGGCCCAGGAGACCGCCCAGTGGCTGGCGGACCTGGGCGCGGTGGACGACGCCGCCTATGCCGGGGTCATCGCCCGGCACTACGCCGCCATGGGCTACGGCCCCGGCCGCGTCCGCCAGGAGCTCCAGCGCCGGGGGGTGCCCCGGGACCTGTGGGAGGATGCCCTGGCCCAGCTGCCGGACCCGGAGGAGGCCATCGACAAATTTTTGGCCGCCAAGCTCCGGGGCAAGACGCCGGATCGGGCCACGCTCCAGCGGCTGTCCGCCGCGCTTCAGCGCCGGGGCTTCCAATGGCAGGATATCCGCCCCGCCCTGGCCCGGCTGGACCGGGACATGGAGGAATGAACTCCCGCTGGCGGCGAAAACAGTCACCTGCCGGAGACACCCCGGCAGCATTCAATACCCGAATAATCAGAGGAAACAGAGCATGAACGTATCATTCATATCCCTGGGCTGCGACAAGAACCGGGTGAACACCGAGCAGATGATGGCCCTGTGTCTCCAGGCCGGCATCACCGTCCAGGAGGACTGCCCCGGCAGCGACGTGGTGGTCATCAACACCTGCGGCTTTATCGACAGCGCCAAAAGCGAGGCCATCGACACCATTCTCTCCGCCGCCCAGCTGAAGGACGCCGGGGAAATTCAGAAGATTCTCGTCACCGGCTGCCTGAGCCAGCGGTATCAGGCCGATATCCTGGATGAGCTGCCGGAGATCGACGGCATCATGGGCACCGGCTGCTTCGGCGACATCGTGCCTGCCCTGGAGCAGGTGATGAACGGCCAGGAGTGCCGCCACTTTGCGGATATCAACGGCCCTGTGGAGGAGCTGCCCCGGGTGCTGTCCACTCCCCGGCAGTACGCCTATCTCCGCATCGCCGAGGGGTGCAGCAACCGCTGCGCCTATTGCGTGATCCCCTCCCTGCGGGGCAACTACCGCTCCCGCCGGATGGAGGACATTTTGCAGGAGGCCCAGGCCCTGGCGGAGGACGGCGTGCAGGAGTGCATCGTCATCGCCCAGGATATTACCCGCTACGGCATGGACCTGTACGGGGAGCGGAAGCTGCCGGAGCTGCTGCGGGCTCTGTGCAGGCTGCCCTTCCACTGGATCCGGCTGCACTATCTCTACCCCGACAACCTGTCCGACGAGTTGATTGACACCATCGCCGGGGAGGAGAAGATCTGCAACTACCTGGACATCCCCATCCAGCACTGCAACGATACCGTGCTGAAGGCCATGCGCCGGCGGGAGACCAAGGCCGGGCTGGAGGCCCTGTTTGCCGGCCTGCGCCGCCGTATCCCCGGCGTGGTGCTGCGCACCAGCCTCATCACCGGTCTGCCCTACGAGGACGAGGCCGCCTTTGAGGAGCTGTGCGACTTCCTGGGGGAGCAGAAGCTCCAGCGGGTGGGGGCCTTTGCCTACTCCCCGGAGGAGGGGACCCCGGCGGCGAAAATGCTCAACCGGGTGGACGCCGACGAGGCCCGGCACCGGGCGGAGCTGGTGATGGAGATCCAGGCCCAGGTCATGGACCAGTTCAACGACAGCCGCATGGGCGACACCGTGGAGGTGCTGTGCGACGGCTGGGACGGCCAGTCCATGAGCTATGTGGGCCGCAGCTATGCCGAGAGCCCCGGCATCGACGGCAGCATTTACTTCACATCCGACAGCCCCGTGGAGGCGGGGGACTTTGTCCGTGTGCGCATCACCGGCGCCATGGACGGCGAGCTTACCGGTGAACGAACGGAGGAATGAACCATGCCTATGAACACAGCCAACAAACTGACCCTGCTCCGGGTGTTCCTGATCCCGGTGTTTCTGGTGGTGGCCTACTGGGGCTTTCCCGGCAGCCGCTATGTGGCCCTGGCCATCTACATCGTGGCCTGCCTGACGGACCTGCTGGACGGGTACATTGCCCGGCATTATAACCAGGTGTCGGACTTCGGCAAGTTTGCCGATCCCCTGGCGGACAAGTGCCTGGTGATGGCGGCCCTGTGCTGGTTCGTGGAAACCGGCGATATGGTGGGCTGGGTGCTGGCCGCAGTGCTGCTGCGGGAGTTCGCCGTGTCCGGCATGCGGCTCATCGCCGTGGAAAAGGGCCGGGTCATCGCCGCAGGCTGGTCCGGCAAGGTAAAGACCGCCAGCACCATGGTGTGCATCTGCCTGATGCTGTTCGGCATTCCCCACTGGCTGAACCTGGCGTGCCAAGGGGTGATCCTGGTGACCACCGTCTACTCCGGCGTGGAGTATTTCGTGAAAAACTGGGACGTGTTCTCCGAAAAGTGAAAAACAGATTCCCGGGCCCAATGGACCCGGGAATTTTCTGCGCCAAAATTTTACATAGATTTTACTTACCCATTACAACGGATTTGACAAAGGCCCTGTATACTGAGAAGTGTAAAAGAGCGTGTCAAAATGTAAAAACGACGAATAGAGGGAGTAACATCTATGGATATTTTCAATGTGTTGACCCTGGTAGGCGGCCTGTGCCTGTTCCTGTTCGGCATGAACCTGATGGGCCAGGCCCTGGAGCGCCGGGCCGGCGGCAAGCTGCGCAGTCTCCTGGATAAGATGACCAGCCGGGTGTTTGTGGGCTTTCTGACGGGCCTGGGCATCACCGCCATCATTCAGAGCTCCTCGGCCACCACAGTGATGGTGGTAGGCTTTGTCAACTCCGGCCTCATGACCCTGCGTCAGGCCATCAACGTCATTATGGGCGCCAATGTGGGCACCACCGTCACCGCCTGGCTGCTGAGCCTGGCGGGCATCGACAGCGGCAGCCTGTGGATCCAGCTGCTGAAGCCCTCCTCCTTCACCCCGGTGCTGGCGCTGGTGGGCATCATCTTCTACATGTTCTGCAAGGACGCCAAAAAGAAGGACACCGGCACCATTCTGCTGGGCTTTGCCACCCTGATGTTCGGCATGGAGACCATGAGCGGCGCGGTGGCGGGGCTGAAGGATGTGCCGGAGTTCACCCAGCTGTTCCTGATGTTCCGCAACCCGGTGCTGGGCGTGCTGGTGGGCGCGGTGCTGACGGGGATTATCCAGTCCTCCTCCGCGTCGGTGGGCATTCTCCAGGCGCTGTCTGTCACCGGAAGCGTCAGCTATGCCGCCGCCATCCCGATCATCATGGGTCAGAACATCGGCACCTGCGTCACGGCCATACTGTCCTCTGTGGGCACCAATAAAAACGCCCGCCGGGCCGCCGTGGTCCACCTGATGTTCAACGTCATCGGCGTGGTGGTGCTGCTGACGGTGTACTGCGTGGCCAAGGCCCTGTTTGCCCCGGCTATTCTGGACCGGCCTGCCACCATGTACGGCATCGCCATTGCCCACTCCGTGTTCAACATCCTGTGCACGGCCATGCTGCTGCCTGCCGGCGGCCTGCTGGAAAAGCTGGCCATCCGCCTGGTGCCCGACGCCAAGCGCCGCGAGGAGACCGTGGAGCTGGATTCCCGTCTGCTGGCCACTCCTGCCCTGGCCCTGGGCCGGGCCCGGGACGTTACCGTTCAGATGGCCCAGTGCGCCGTCCGGGCCCTGGAAAACGCCCTGGACGCCTTCACTGCCTATACCCCGGAGCTGGCCCGGTCCATCCGGGAGGACGAGGAGCGCTGCGACCACTATGAGGACATCATCGGCACCTATCTGGTGCAGCTGAGCAGCCACTCCCTCAGCGACGGCGAGAGCCAGGAGTCCACGGAGCTGCTGAAAACCATCGGCGATTTCGAGCGCATTTCCGACCACGCCGTCAACGTGCTGGAGTCGGCGGAGGAGCTGCAAAGCAAAAAGCTGTCCTTCTCCCCGGCGGCCATGGCGGAGTATCAGACCCTGGCCCGTGCCACCCGCCGGATCCTGCACCTGTCCCTGGACAGCTTCCGTCAGGACGATCCGGTCCAGGCGGCCCAGGTGGAGCCGCTGGAGCAGGTCATCGACACCCTGAAGGAGGAGCTGCGCACCCGCCATATCCTGCGCATGCGCCGCGGGCAGTGCAGCATCGAGGCCGGCTTTGTGTGGGTGGACCTGCTGACGGACCTGGAGCGCACGTCGGACCACTGCTCCAACGTCGCCGGCTGCGTCATTGACGCCGGACGGCACAATCTGAACCTGCACGAGACCCTGCGGGCCGCCCAGACCCAGGATCCGGACTATGCCGGCCGCTTCCGCGCCTATGCCCAGGAATATTGTCTGCCGGAGGGAGAATGATCCCGCAGCCGGAAGAATGCATTTCGCCAAATCAAAAGGCCGCCCCATCCGGGGCGGCCTTTGCCGTATATCGGCGCTCAGATCTCCAGGTAATTCTTCACCAGCACCTGCAGCAGCTCGTCCCGGTCCACCTTGCAGATCAGGGTCCGGGCGCCGTTGTGGTTGGTGATATAGGTGGGGTCCTCGGACAGGATATAGCCCACGATCTGGTTGATGGGGTCGTACCCCTTTTCCTTCAGCGCCTCATACACGGAGGTAAGGATATAGTGGATTTGCTCGTCCTTATCCTGGGCGGCGTCAAACTTCCTGGTAAAATCATCCATGCGGGCTTTCTCCCCTTTCTATTGATTCACCATCAGTATACGCTATTTTTCCGGCGCTGTAAAGAGGAAAAAACGCATTTTACCGGGTGCGCAGCTCCGCGCCCAGGCGCTTGGTGAGCTTTTTGATGACGCCGGAGGCGCACTCCTCGATCTCCGTGGAGGTCAGGGTCTTTTCCAGGGAGCCGATGGTCAGCCGGATGGTGACGGACTTCTTCCCGGCGGGTACCTGCTTGCCCCGGTACTCGTCCACAAAATCCGCTCCATGGAGCAGGCCGTTTTCGTGGATGCCCTGGGCGATGACGTCATACATCTGGCTCCACTTCACCTGGCTGTCGAACAGCAGGGAGATATCGTAGTCGGTCATGGGATACTCCGGCAGGTGGGTGAAGGTGTTGGTGCGGGAGCGGAAGGGCTTCAGGGCGTCCACATCCAGCTCGAACAGCATCACCGCCAGATTCTTGATGCCGCAGGCCATGGCGGGCTTCCGGGCCAGCAGCGCCAGGTTGCCCACCTGCTCCTCGCCAAGGAAGATGTTCAGCCACACCACCTGGTCGGCCCACACCGGGCGCTTCTCCTGGCGGAAGGTGAAGCCCTCCATATGGGTGAAGCGGGGCATCTGCTCCACCGCGCCCTTGGCCCGGCGGAACAGGGCCGTCACGTCCTTGGCCGGGGCCACGAAGGCGCCGGCAATGTTCTTGCGCTGGGACGGCAGCAGCTCCCGGGGATCGTAGGGAGCGCTGTAGTCGGCGTCGCGGAACACCTGGGCCGTTTCAAACAGGGAGAACTCCGTGAAGTACCGCTCATTTTTCACCACGGCCTTGCACAGATTGGGCAGCAGGGAGGAGCGGATCAGCCGCTCGGAGGGAGACGGCGGCGTGGACAGGGCCAGGATTCCGGCGGTGTCCTGCAAAATGGCGTTTACATAGGACTCGTCCATCCAGGGATAGGTGAAGATCTCCTGCATGCCGCAGCGAATGGCCAGGTACTCCTTGATCCGGCGCTCCAGGTCCTTATCCAGCTGGTTGATGGCCCCGTCAAAGGAGGTGGTGATGGGGGCAGCCTGGAAGTTCTCATAGCCCACCATCCGGGCTACCTCCTCCATGATGTCGGCCTTGATGGATACATCGCCGGTGGAGCGCCAGGTGGGCACGGTAACGTGCATGTTGTCGCCGCTGAAGTCCAGCCGGAAGCCCAGCAGGCCCAGCTTGTGGGCGATCTCGTTGTTGGTCAGGTGCTTGCCCAGACGGCGGTCCAGCCAGGTCAGGGACACATCGATCTCCGCCTGGCGCAGCTTTTCGGGATACTGGTCGGAGAAGCTGGTGACGCGCACGTCGGGATACAGCTCCCGGAACAGGCTCATGGCCAGGGACAGGGCCTGGTCGCAGCGCTCCGGGTCGATGCCCTTTTCATAGCGGGAGGACGCCTCGGTGCGGTTGTCGTACCGCAGGGCCGTGCGGCGGACGCCGGCGGCCTGGAAATTGGCGATCTCCAGGATGACCTTGTCGGTGGAGGGCAGAACGGAGTCCTTGGCGCCGCCCATGACGCCGGCCAGACCCACCACCCCCGCCTCGTCGGCGATGACCAGATCGTCGGCGGACAGGGACAGGGCCTTGCCGTTGAGCAGCTCCAGCTGCTCGCCGTCCTTGGCCCGGCGGACGATGATGTGCCCGGCGATGTTGTCGGAGTCGAAGGCGTGGGTGGGCTGGCCGGTGGCCAGCATCACATAGTTGGTGATATCCACCAGGGCGTTGATGGGCCGCATGCCCACCCGCCAGATGCGGCTCTGCATCCGGAAGGGGGCGGGCTTCACGGACAGACCCTCTACCGCCGCGCCGATATAGCGGGGGCAGCGCTCCGTGTCCTCCACGGTAACGGTGAGCCCGTCGGCCCCGGCATCGCAGGTAAAGGGCGGCAGAGGCTTCAGAGGCAGGTCATACAGAGCAGCCAGCTCCCGGGCGATGCCGTAATGGCCCCACAGGTCGGGCCGGTTGGTCATGGACTTGTTGTCGATTTCCAGGATGATGTCGTGCAGGTCCAGGGCGTCGGCAATGGGGGTGCCCGCCGCAGCGTCGAAATCGCTGAGGTCCAGAATGTGGGCCTCCTCCGTGGTGGGGAACAGATCTCCCAGGCCGATCTCCGCCGCGCCGCAGATCATGCCGTAGCTCTTGACGCCCCGGAGCTTGGCCTCCTTGATCTCCACCGGCTCGCCCTCACCGTGCCAGCGGCACATGGCCCCGGGAGCCGCCACAGCCACCTTCATGCCCGGGCGGACGTTGGTGCCGCCGCATACGATGTCGCGGATGTCGCCGCCGCCGATGTCGGTGCGGCAGATCTGCAGCTTGTCGGCGTTGGGATGGGGGCACACCTCCACGATCCGGCCCACCAGCATGTGGTCGAACCGCCGGGCCAGGTCCTCGGCCCCTTCCACCTCCACGGTGGACATGGTCAGGTCATAGGCCAGCCGCGTCAGGTCCATGTCCTGGGGCAGGTCCACGTAATCCTTGATCCAATTCAGTGATACTTTCATGTGTTTCCCCTCCTTTTAACGGAACTGTTCCAGGAAGCGCAGGTCGGCGCTGTGGAACATACGCACGTCATCCACGCCGTAGCGCATCATCACCAGCCGGTCCAGGCCGATGTTCACATAGAACCCGGTGTATTCGTCCGGATCCAGGCCCGCCGAGCGCAGGACATTGGGATGGGGCGTGCCGCCGGGCATGATCTCGATCCAGCCCACGTGCTTGCACACGCTGCACCCCTTGCCGCCGCAGACCAGGCAGCCCATGTCGATCTCGAACCCCGGCTCCACAAAGGGGAAGAAGCCCGCCCGCATCCGCACCGGCACGTCCCGGCCGAATACCTTGGACAGGATGCTCTTGATCATCACCTTGCCGGAGGCGAACGTGAAGTCCTTGTCCACGATCAGGGCCTCATATTGGAAAAAGGCGCGCTCGTGGCGGGCGTCGGTGGTCTCGTTGCGGTATACCCGGCCCGGGTACACGAAGCGGTAGGGGGGCTTGTGGGTCTGCATATAGCGGACGGAGCCGCCGGTCAGATGGGGCCGCAGGCACAGCTTTTCCCAGCACTGGCCCTTGTCGTGGCCCTCCAGCCAATAGGTGTCCATGCTCTCCCGGGCGGGATGGTTGGGGGGGAAGTTCAGGTTGTCGAAGCCGTATAGCTCGCTGGTGATGTCGGACTCCTCGAAGATCTCAAAGCCCATGGACCGGAACGCGTCGTTCAGGTCGTAGCACATCTGGGTGATGGGGTGCAGGCCGCCGGACAGGGGGGCCGTACCGGGCACGGTGATGTCGAAGTCCGGGTCCACCTCCGACGCCTTCAGCTTCAGCTCCTCCCGCTTGGATTCCAGCAGCTCCGTCAGCTGGGCCTTGGCCTGGTTCACGGCCTTGCCCATCTCCGGCCGCAGACTCACGTCCAGCCGGGGCAGCTCCTTCAGAAGGCCCGTCAGCGCTCCCTGCTTGCCCAGCAGCAGGCCCTTGACCTCCTGCAGCTCGCCTTCGCTGCGGGCGGCGCGGATCTTCTCCTGCCCCTCCTGCAGCAGCTGTGTCAGTTTCTCTTTCATATGGCTCCTCCTTGATAGGATCAGTTTTTTTGGGACGAAAAAAGCCCTTCCTCCCAATCACTTGGGACGAAAGGCGTATGGCTTCCGTGGTACCACCCAGCTTCGCGGCACAGAACCGCGCACTCGTTTTCCCGATAACGGGGGACGACCCGTCCGCGCATTTCCTCGCGGCAGCTCCCGGGCGAACACCGCAGCGCCTGACAGACCGGCTTGCAGCCGGCGACCGGTCCTCTCTTGGGCAGGCTTTCTCCGCAGAACTTCCCGTTCAAAGCATTTTAACACTCCATTTATATCATATTCCGCCGGAACTTGCAAGAGAAAATTGCAAAAAAACGCAAAAAGGGCGGACCCGCCGGGTCCGCCCATAGACTGTCAAAAGGCCTCGCAGAGTTCGCGGCCCGCAGGCCGCGAATAGTGTTCAATCTATTTTTCGCGGCGGCATGTACGTCGCGAAAAATACTTTGCGCGGAGAGAGTGTGT
>OLGL01000265.1_pt1 | contig 67115 bp, 73 predicted proteins | sample 1605041 | NCBI WGS metagenome assembly OLGL01 (sample SAMEA3888905, study PRJEB22519) | human gut metagenome | biome: human gut; feature: human-associated habitat; material: faeces | place: Denmark | collected 2010 | reverse complement strand
TACCACTGGTGTAAATTTTCTCTTTTTGACTAGTCCTATTTATATGCTAACATCAGACCCTTATTAAAGTAGTCAAAGCTACAAGGAGAAATACAAATCCACATTCACATATTTCAATATTCTACAAGATACATCGAACCGTTATCAATCACGGTTAAACAGGATTGATAGAAAGAGTGAGTATATTGTGAATGACTTGTTTTATGAGTCTTCAACAATATACCAGGAGATATGCTATATGAATAAACAACAATTAGCCAAAAAAATATGGGAATCAGCTAATAAAATGAGATCTAAGATTGAAGCTAGTGAATATAAAGATTATATTCTAGGCTTTATCTTTTATAAATTTTTGTCAGATAGAGAAGAAGACTTTTTATTAAAGAATGACTTTGCTGAAGAAGATATAAAGTCAGTTAATGAAGAAGATGCAGAAATTGTTGAATTTGTGCAAAGTGGTTTAGGATATTTTATTTCTTATGAAAACTTATTTTCAACATGGATTAGTGAAGGACATGATTTTGATATTGCAAATGTACGTGATGCTCTATCTGCATTCAGTCGTTTAATTGGTACGAATTATAAACGTGTGTTTGATGGAATATTCCAAACATTAGAAACTGGACTAAGTAACTTAGGTTCTACTGCTAAAGAACAAAGCAAAGCTGTTCGAGATTTATTGTATTTAATCAAAGATATTCCTATGGATGATAAACAAGATTATGATGTTTTAGGATTTATCTATGAATATTTAATATCTAATTTTGCAGCAAATGCAGGGAAAAAAGCTGGAGAATTCTATACTCCACATGAAGTTTCTTTACTTATGTCAGAAATTATCGCTGAACATTTAAAAGATAGATCTGAAATTAAAATCTATGATCCATGTTCAGGTTCAGGCTCTTTATTAATCAATATTGGTAAGAGTGTTTCAAAACATATGGATAGTAAAGATAATATTAAATATTATGCTCAAGAATTAAAGAAAAATACGTATAACTTAACACGTATGAATTTAGTTATGCGTGGAATTTTACCTGATAATATTAAGGTCCGTAATGGTGATACATTGGAAGAGGACTGGCCTGATTTTGAAGATTCTGATCCAATTGGAACATATGAACCATTATATGTGGATGCTGTTACATCTAACCCGCCTTATTCCCAAAAATGGGATCCAACGGATAAAGGAAATGATCCAAGATACGCTGATTATGGTACGGCACCAAAAGGAAAAGCAGATTATGCATTCTTATTACATGATCTATATCATATTAAACCAGATGGTATTATGACAATTGTTTTACCTCACGGTGTTTTATTCCGTGGTGGCGAAGAAGGAACTATTCGTAAAAACTTAATCGAAAAAAATAAGATTGATACTATTATTGGCTTACCATCTAATATTTTCTTTGGAACAGGTATTCCAACGATTATCATGGTTTTAAAACAAAAGAGAAATAACACGGATACGTTAATTATTGATGCTTCTAAGGGCTTTGTTAAAGAAGGAAAAAATAACAAGTTAAGAGCATGTGATATTCGTAAAATTACAGATGCGATTAAGAACAGAAAAGATATTGATAAATATTGTAAAGTTGTAAGTCGTGATGAAATTCGTGCTAATGATTATAATTTAAATATTCCTAGATATGTTGATTCATCAGAAAAAACAGAATCTTATGATATTTATGCATCTATGTTTGGTGGAATTCCTAATTCTGAAATTAAAGACTATGAAGATTTTTGGAACGCTTTTCCATCATTAAAAGATGAATTATTCCAATCTAATAATGAGCCATATAGCACATTAAAATCAGACAACGTTAAAAATATCATCAAAAATAATCAAGATGTTCAACATTTCATGAATGAATACAAAAATGCTTTTAACGGTTTTGAAACTTATTTAAAAACTTTATTAATTGATGATGCTAATAACTTAAACATTGCAAAAACTGAGGAAATAATCAGTAATGAAATTTTTAATAGATTAAAAAATATTCCTTTAATCAATCAATATGAGGCCTATCAATATTTAAACGATGAATGGAATATGATTTCTGGGGATATTGAAATTATCCAAACCGAAGGAATAGATGCTGCTAAAGTTGTTGATCCTAATATGGTTCTCAAAAAGAAAAAAGATAAAGAAGTAGAAGTTCAAGAGGGTTGGATTGGTCATTTATTACCATTTGATCTTATCCAAAGTAAGTATCTGATTAATGAAAAAAGAGAATTAATATATAAAGAAAATCAAGTGTCCGAAATCGATTCTGAAATTAACGATATTATTGAAAACCTTACAGATGAAGAAAAAGAAATGGAATTTTATGACGACGAAGGCAATAAAATTGTTGATAAATGTATTAAACAATTTATCAAAGATACTGATGTGGAGTTAGAAACAAGAGAAAAATTAAGAAATTATAGCTCTTTAGTTACTAAGAAAAAAGAATTGAATAAAGCATTAAAATCGGAAATAGCAGAATTGGAATTAAATACAAAATCCACAATTGAAAATCTAACTTATGAACAAATTGATGATTCATTAAATTCAAAATGGCTTGAACCACTAATGCAAAGCATTAATAGTTTGCCTATTAAATTATTAAATGATTTTGAATCTAAAATTGATTTGCTATCCAAGAAATATGAAACTACTTATTCAGATTTAGAAGAAGAAATTTCAAAAACAGAAGAATCTTTAATTTCGATGTTAAATGATTTGCAAGGGAATGATTTTGACATGCTTGGTTTGGATAAATTTAAAACGCTATTAGGAGGCAAATAATATGGAAAATAATAAAACTCCTAGTATTCGATTCAAAGGATTTACTGACCCTTGGGAACAGCGTAAGTTGGGAGATATTGTTGGAATATACGATGGTGTTCATCAGACACCAAATTATCAAAATAGTGGAGTTATGTTTTTGTCAGTAGAAAACATAGCTACATTAAAATCTTCAAAATTTATTTCTGAAGAAGATTTTAAGAGAGATTACAAAATATTTCCACAGGAAAATGATATTTTAATGACACGAATAGGTGATGTTGGAACTACGAATGTTGTAACTGATAATGGCTTAAAAGCGTACTATGTAAGCCTTGCATTGTTGAAATATAAAAGCACTGACCCTTATTTTTTGAGTAATGCCATTCAATCGGATTATGTTCAAAAAGGGTTAGCTAATAGAACACTCAAAACAGCTATTCCTATGAAAATAAACAAGGACGAGATAGGTAAAGTAAGCGTTATGCTTCCGCTTTCAGCAACGGAGCAGCAGCAAATCGGCACATATTTCCGCAATCTCGATAACCTTATCACCCTTCATCAGCGTTTGTATTTTTGGTGTAAATTACGTTTAATTATAAGATTTTTATAAGGAAGGAACATACAAATGATATTTAATAAAGAATCAGACTTTGAAGATGCCTTAATTAAAATATTATGTAAATATGGTTGGGAAAATAAAGTTTTAAAACATCCAACTGAAGATGAGTTAATTCAAAATTGGGCTGATATTTTATATGAAAATAATAGAGATATAGATCGACTAAATGATTATCCATTGACCAGAACGGAAATGGATCAAATAATAGATCAAATTAAAACATTGAGAACCCCATTAAAATTAAATGAATTTATAAATGGAAAAACTGTTTCTATAAAACGTGATAATCAAGATGATAAGATGCATTTTGGAAAAGAGATTAGTTTGAAAATATATGATCGAAATGAAATTGCTGCTGGATCTTCTAGATATCAGATTGCGCAACAGCCTATATACAAGGCAAAGAATTCATTAGCAAATGATCGACGCGGAGATTTGACTTTACTGATTAATGGAATGCCTGTTATTCATATAGAATTGAAAAAGAGTGGAGTTTCAGTTAAACAGGCACAAATTCAGATTGAAAAATATGCTCATGAAGGTGTTTTTACAGGAATATATTCATTAGTACAAATTTTTGTGGCTATGAATCCGGATGAAACAACTTATTATGCTAATCCTGGACCAGATGGAAAATTTAATCCTTGTTATTATTTTCATTGGGCTGATTTTAATAATGAAAGAATTGATCAATGGGATAAAGTCGGTGCTTCTTTATTAAGTATTCCAATGGCCCATGAGATGATTGGCTTTTATACAGTAGCTGATGATTCTGATGGTATATTAAAAGTCATGCGCAGTTATCAATATTACGCAGCTAGTAAAATCTCTGATAAGGTCGCAAAAAACAAATGGCAAGACAAGAATCAATTGGGTGGCTATATCTGGCATACAACGGGTTCCGGAAAAACATTGACTAGCTTTAAGTCTGCTCAACTCATTGCATCATCAAATGATGCAGATAAAGTTATTTTCTTAATGGATAGAATTGAGTTGGGAACGCAATCTTTAAAAGAATATCGTGCTTTTGCTGAAAATGCTGATGATATACAAGATACTGAAGATACACATGTGTTAGTTTCAAAAATCAAAAGTGAGGATCCAGCCAATACTTTAATAGTTACATCTATTCAAAAAATGAGTAATATAGGAAAAGAAAATGATGGATTGAAGCAATCTGATCTGGATAAAATGACTTCAAAAAGAATTGTATTTATCATTGATGAATGTCATAGATCTACTTTTGGCGATATGTTAATAACAATTAAAGATACTTTCCCCAATGCATTGTTTTTTGGATTCACAGGCACGCCAATTCAAGATGAAAATCAAAAGAAAATGAACACAACCTCTGATATATTTGGTGAAGAATTACATAGATATAGTATTGCTGATGGAATTCGAGATGGAAATGTTCTTGGATTTGATCCATATAAAGTAATGACATATAAGGATAATGAATTGCGCGAGGCAGTAGCTTTGGTGAAAGCTAAGGCAAATAATAGGAATGAAGCTTTATCAGATCCTGAAAAGAAAAAAATGTATTTAAAGTATATGGATAAATCTAAAATTTCAATGATAACTAAAATTGATGATTTTGGAAATAAAATACTGGGTATTGAAGATTATATTCCAAATGCTCAATATCAAACAGATGAGCATACGAATGCGGTTGTAGAAGATATCATAAATGGGTGGGACATTATTAGTCAAAATAGTAAATTTCATGCAATATTTGCTACAAGTAGCATTCCTGAAGCAATAAATTATTATAAATTATTTAAATCAAAAACATCAAAATTAAAAGTAGCGTGCCTTATTGATGAACATATCGACAATAGAGAAGGATATAAAGTTAAAGAAGAAGGAGTTCTTGAAATTATTAAAGATTATAATAATCTTTACAAACAAGAGTTTAATATTGCTTCATTCCCTAAAATGAAGAAAGATATTGCTTCACGTCTTGCACATAAGAAGCCATATGAAAGAATTGAATTGGAACCAAAAAAACAGATAGATATTTTAATTGTAGTAAATCAAATGCTTACTGGATTTGATTCTAAATGGATTAATACTTTGTATATTGACAAAATGATTGAATATGAAAACATTATTCAAGCTTTTTCAAGAACAAATCGACTATTTGGCCCTGGTAAACCGTTTGGTGTAATTCGTTATTATAGACGTCCTCATACAATGGAAGAAAATATAAAAAAAGCTATTCAATTATATTCAGGGGATAAACCATACGGATTATTTGCTGAAAAATTAAATAGTAATTTAAAAAATATGAATTCTATATTTAATCAAATAAGAAATTTATTTGAATCTGCAGGTGTACAAAATTTTGAAAAGTTACCAAAACAAAAAGAAGACAAAAGTAAATTTGCACAATTATTTAATATTTTTAATAAATATCTTGAAGCAGCAAAAATTCAAAGAATGACTTGGGATAAAGAAAAATATGAATTTGATTTAGAAAATGGTGAAAAAGAAGTTATCACAAGAGAAATTGACGAAAAAACATATTTGATTCTAGTACAGAGATATAAAGAATTACAAGGTGGAGGTTCTGGAGGATCAGATTCAATTCCGTTTGATGTAGAAACTTATATTACAGAAATTGATACAGGATTAATTGATTCTGATTATATGAATTCTAAATTCAATAAATACTTAAAGGCTATTGCTCAACCAGACGTTTCTAAAGAAGAAGTAGCCAAAATTAAAGATGAGTTGCATAAAACTTTTGCTACATTATCAGTGGAAGAACAAAAATATGCAAACTTAATTCTGCATGATATTGATTCAGGCGATTTTAAGTTAAATATAAATGAAAAATCATTTAGAGATTGCATTACAGAATATATGTCTAATGCAAAAAATGATCAAATTCATAAGTTATCTGTGGCTTTAGGGTTAGATGAAACATTGCTTAGAGAAGCTGTTTCTTTAAAATTGAATGAATCAAATTTAAATGAATTTGGAAGATTTGATAAAGTAGTTGAAACAGTTGACAAAGCAAAAGCAAAGCTATTTTTTGAAAAAAAAGAAGGAATAAAATTGCTTCCGCCAAAAGTTAATATTAAAATCAATAAATATTTAAAAGAATTTATATTACAAGGTGGACTTGATGTTGAATAATTCATTGAGGGAGAGTTACATTTAGCAACTCTCTCTTTTTGCTTGGGAACAGCGTAAGTTGGGAGAATTAATAATAAAGGGTGGTTCAGGTGGGACCCCAATATCAAGTAATTCTAATTATTATAATGGTTCGATACCGTTTTTGAGTATTGCTGATATTACTAAATCCGATGGATTTATTTATGATACAGATAAACATATTACCGAAGCTGGATTAAATGCCTCATCTGCGTGGGTTGTTCCAAAGGAAGCCATCTCTTTAGCAATGTACGCATCTGTTGGAAAAGTAGCTATTCTAAAGGATAATATCGCTACATCTCAAGCATTTTATAATATGATTTTTGAAGATAGCGTTATCAGAGATTGCATATTTCAATTATTGAAAAAGATGGAACTAAATAGCGAGTGGTTGCCATTGATATCAACAGGAACGCAAGCAAATCTAAACGCTGACAAAGTAAAAAATCTGACAGTTAATATACCTAAAGAAAAAGGGGAAATGAAGCAGCTGTCAGAGTATTTGTTTAAACTAGACCACCTTATCACCCTTCATCAGCGTGAGTGGAAAGGAAAAAGACTATGGATAATAATCAATTGTTTGTTGAATACTATAAAGAATGGGTAAGTATTTATAAAGAAGGCGCTATACGTCCAATTACATTGTCAAAATATAAAATGGCAATTTCTTGGTTAGAAAAATTGGTGCCTAATTTAAAATTATGCGATTTAGATAGAATTTCATATCAAAAATTAATTAATGATTATGCTAAATATCATGAAAGACAGACTACAATGGACTTCCATCATCAGATAAAAGGATCTATTTTAGATGCTGTTGATGAAGGACTAATTCCTAAAGATCCGACTCGAAAGGCGATTATCAAAGGAAAACCGCCTAGTGAAAAAAAACCGAAATATTTAAATCAATTTGAACTTCATAATTTGTTGACCTCCTTGAATTTAAAAGATTCAGTTAATTGGGATTGGTTTATTCTTTTGATTGCAAAAACCGGTATGAGATTTTCAGAAGCTTTAGCATTGACTCCAGAAGATTTTGATTTTTCAAAGCAAGTAGTATCAATAAATAAAACATGGGATTACAAAGGACAAGGAGGATTTCTCCCAACAAAAAATAAATCATCTGTTAGAAAAGTTCAATTGGATTGGAAAAACGTTATGCAATTTTCACAATTAGTAAAAGATTTACCTAGCGATGAACCTATTTTTGTTAAAAGCAACGACAAAATATATAATTCAACCGTTAATGGAGTTTTATTTAGACTTTGTAAAAAAGCTGATATTCCAACAATATCTATACATGGACTAAGACATACACATGCTTCACTTTTATTATATGCTGGTGTTTCAATAGCTAGTGTTGCAAGAAGATTAGGTCATGCAAGTATGACTACTACTCAAAAAACGTATTTACATATTATCCAAGAATTAGAAAATCAAGATGTAGATATAGTTATGCGTTCTCTAGCAAATTTAAGTTGATAATTTATATTTAGAACTCACGCTGATGAAGGGTGATTAGGTTATCAAGTTGTTGGAAATACCTACCAATATACTTTTGTTCAAGCTTAGATGGGATATATATTTCTATTCCTTCAACATCAGATGAATTGTATGATGGTAATGCTCCCGTTTGTGTTAATTTTGTTAAATCTATTGTCTCAAAAAGAGTTTTTCCAAAATCACAATCCCATACTTCTTTCTCAAAAATATATGCCATCGTGTTGTTATCCAAAAGGAAAGGGAAACGCACTAAACGCTTGCGATTAAGCATAACTGCTGCACCAACCTTTGCAAAGAAAATTGCAGGAACATCAGCAATAACATTCCATCTTTTTCTACTTATCTGTTCATCTGTAACATAGTTGTTGGCAATCACTAATTCATTCTCATTACCATCAGTGTTCATATCTGATACTTTGAAAAATGGAGTGCCTTTTGAACCACCTTGTTCTACATCAGGGAAGCCAACGCCTGACTTTGCTTTCCCAATATCTCCCAACTTACGCTGTTCCCAAGTTATATCTTTATGGAAGAAGATATGTCTTACATAGTGATATTATCAACCTGATTGGGTATAATAAGCAAAGGTAACATATTCTATTGGAGATGATAATTTGAAACGATTCAATGAAGGAGATACTGTTTACTTTATTGCTTCTTCTATCTTTGTAAGAAAAGCTAAGGTTGTACGTAATGCGGGTGGATTTTGTACCATTATCTTTGATGGTGATGGTAATTGTGGAACTTCTGGTACTCGTGTTCGTGAATCTAAGTTGCATCGTACGGAAGAGGAAGCTAATGCTATTGTTAAACAGCATAAGGAAGCAAATAAGCGAAGATGACGAGTCTTCGCTTTTACTTTGGATTGGCAAATACAATACCTCCATACCTTCTTCTAAGCTCTGATAAGGTATAGGTGTTGGTTCGCCAATCTGTTTTTGCTTCTTCAAACGTATTGGTTTTACCATCATAGTTACCATCTTGGATTGTAATGTTTTCTCCATCTACTTTTAATACAATACCAACATGGTTTTTACCAATACCTGAAAAGATTGCACCTGCTTTTGGCGTATCCGCTCTTTCAAATTTATCACGATGAGCAGTAAGTAATTCATCGACACAATCCCATCCATTACCAGTAAAACCTGGATCATAACCGTATAATTCATAGAATCTTCCCCAGGCAAACCAAGTGCATTGGCCATATAAACCGATTCTTGCATATGGATTTTTTGTTACCCATGCTTCTAAATTATTAAAGTTTGGATTGGTTCCACCACGAAATGTAATTCCTACATACCGCATAACATGATCTACATAGAGTGGATCACCATATCCACTTACATGAAGTTCTTGTTTCTTATTGTCTGAAAAGAGTTGTGCATTGTATTTGGAATATCCACCAAAATTCGTAAGTGCCCATTCAATATAGCCATTTCCATAGTTATATCCTTGTAAAGCTAAATAGATATGTTCTGTATCGGATGGATCTTTTACATTGGCTTTTTTAATACAATCCGAAATAGTCTTCACCCCTACTTCTATTGAATATTCTGCTTCTGTAATGCCATTAGGTACTCTAGGATATTTTGTATTGTATCCAGACTCACTGGCTTGCATTGGATCATTTCCTTTACCACCAGATTCTTGCATCATAATAGCTTGTATTAAAGAAACATAGTCTTCAATATCATTTTCTTTGGCATATTTACGAATGGTATCTTCATATGCAATGACTTCTTCACTTAAAGAAACAATTTCGCTATTGGATCCACCATCTTGTGCCAAGACTCCAAACGTACCAATAAATAACACAAGTACAAGTAATAAGATCATACCTGTACCAAATGAAAAGAGTGCACCAATACTGGATACACTTTTCTTGATTACATTGTATGTTGTTTTAACAGCTTTTGTTGTATTTTGAACAACTGGTGTAGAAACAATCCTTTCACTAGTTTGTTTGACTTTAGAAGCATTTACTTTATTTACTACAGTTTGTTTAGCTTTTGAAATATATGATGCTTTTTGAGGATGAATCTCATTACGATTTGGTGTTGTTTTTTGTTTCTTGAATTTCCGTTCATTTCTTTTTTCTTTGATGAACTTCGTTGTTCGATAACTTGATTCAACAAATGTTCGTTGTGCAGCTTTTTTTACAGAATTTGTAGCTTGTACATTTGCATTGGATGAAATACTCTCTTGACGAGTATCTTTATTCGCATTGCGTGTATGAAGTGTTTGCTGCTTAATAAAGTGTTTTATATTTGCCTTAGCATCCTTCGTTTTAATCATTTGTACTTTCTGTTTTGTCTTAATATCTCTCATTTTCTCTACCTCCAGATATGTAAATAAAGCAAATTAACCTATTAAAGTTAATTGTACTTGCTATATTTGGTTAATTGTGTATAATGAATATTGTAAAGGAGATTTCAAGGAGGAATACAATCGTGGCTATCACTAAATTTGGAGAATATATGCGAATATTAAGAATTAAAAATAATCTATTGATGAAAGATACAGCGGATAAGCTGAATGTAAAAACACCATTTTTATCTGCAGTTGAAAACGGAAAAAAGAAAATACCGGCTGATTGGTATGAAAAATTGTGTTCTATCTATGATTTATCAAGCGAAGAGCAAAAAAATTTGAAAGAAGCAATTGAAGAATCTGCCAATGCAGTTAAAATCAATCTTTTAAATTGCAATGAATCACAAAAAAATCTTGCTTTTCAATTTCAACGCTCATTTCCTGACTTAGATGAAGAAACAAGCAAAAAGATAATTGAGTTATTAAAAGGAGCTGAATAAATGGATTACAAAACTAAACCCACTACAAGAGCCGAATTAAGAAAACTTGCTGATGTATTTGATATTTTGGCAGGGACAAGAAATTGTTTATATAAACCTGTTGTAGAACTATTAGATAAAATAACTGATATTATGCCTTTTGTACATTACGAAATTGTAGATAATGATCTATTTGAAATAAATGTTCCGGCACGAGGATATTTCGAGCCAGACGGAAACTATACTATAGAAATAAAAGAATATGTTTATGAAGGTGCTATCCAAGGAATAGGCGCATATAGGGGTTTCATCATGCATGAAATTTTTCACCCATTCCTATACACATTAGGATTTGTACCTCTATATGAAAGAAGTTTTAAAGATGGAGAACTAAATCCTTATGAAAGCATCGAATGGCAGGTGAAAGCTATAACTGGTGAATACATGATGAATTATGATCGAACATAAATTTATCTAAAGATGAAATTGTTGAGCAATGTGGTGTTTCCAAAGCTTTTGCAAGAAAACGTAAAAAATATTAAAGGAGGTGGTTTGATATGAGTGTATTAAGAGCAAGAATGATTACTACCAATAATTATTTTTGCAGAGATGTTTATATTTTTAAGGGATACATATGTTCTTCAACTATGCACGAATTTCATATGTTATCCAAGTTATCAATTTATAGCAAGGAGGTTTTATAACATATGAAAATTGATAAAAAAGAAGTTCCTGATTCATTTCAGGCATATTTAGTTGAAGGTGCTTCCTTTACCAAAAAAGAGGAGTATCCTATTTTGAAGGAGGATATGATTTCCAAAAGCATACCTATGGATATCATGCCATTTAATAAGGCTATTACATATCGTGGAGATTTATCTAAAACATTCATTTGTTTTTTTGAACCGGATGAAACATTTGAAAGAGTAAGAAGAAATCCTAAAAAGTACTTAGATTTTTTCAAAAGAACTGCTGGTATTATTGGCTTAGACTTTAGTATCCATTCTGATATGCCAGTTATTAAGCAAAAATCACAAATGAATGACAACTTGTCTCTTACCTATTTTTATGGAAGTAACGGAGTTCCAGTTATTCCAAATTTACGATGTGGTATAGATGAATTGATTCCAGAGTTTTTAGAAACAATCCCCAAACATTCAATTGTTGCAATTGGGACACACGGATTTGTAAAAACAATTCCAGAAAAATATGAATGGGTTTGCTTCCTAGAAAAAATTATCATGGAATTAGAACCAGAAAAAATCATTGTTTATGGAACAATGACAGGAAAAATCTTTGATGATATCAAGTTAAATCAAGATTTTGTGTTCTATGATTCTTGGATTGCAAAACGTGTTAAAGGAGTTAATTGTTATGGCAACTAAAGGTCCAAGTAATCGTTACGGAAATTCAAGAGGAGGACGTCAAGGCCATAAAACAGTACAAACAGGTTTTGCATGGGCAAAGGACTTTAACAAGAAAACTTTATTGGATCATTTTGAAAGACATGGTGCACAAATGAGTTCTGACACAACTTCTTCTTATGCTGCACATGCTATAAAATTTGCGAATACTATTGATAGGAAATACTGTGTCAGTTTTATTGATAAAAAAGGCTCTACACATAAATACAATAAAAAGACAAATGAATATGCAGTAATAACAAAAGATGGATATGTTGTTACATATTATAAGCCAGCTACTGGTTATAAATATTATATAGATCAAAAGAAAAAGAAAGGAAAAAAGTAATATGGCAATTAAAAATTTTAAACCAATGGAATGCCCTGTATGTCATGAATATTATTTTACAGATGATACAGAATTAGAAAAAGAAGATCCTGATTATGAAGGCAAACAAGATGATTACTGTTCACATTGTGGGTGGAAGTATGATTTATACCAGATGGAACATCCGGATGCTCCAAATCTAACGAATGAATTGTCTTTAAATGATTACAAAAAATGGTTTCAATCTAAGCTTGATGAAAATCCAAAATATGATTATGCCGAAGATAATTATACAGCGACTCCGCATATGTGTCCTGTATGTGGAAAATATGAATTTGAAGATACGGGATCATTTGATATTTGTCCTTTTTGTGGATGGGAAGATGATGAACTTATGGAAGCAGAACCCGATAAATGGGCAGGATGTGCAAACCCACTCTGTTTAAATGATTATCGTAAAGATTATCAGAAAAAAATAAAGGAAAATCCTAATTATAAATGGAAATTAGATAAGAATAAGAAATAAAACAAAGCCATTGAATGCTACCAACATTCAATGGCTTTTTTAAAGGATACATATATCCTTCAACTATGCAAACATATTCTACTAATTTTTAACCTAATTTGCAAGAATTATGATAATTTTATTGACAAACAGGATATTAAATGCTTAAAGGATAATCTTCCTATCTCCCGGTTTTGTTGTATTTAGATCATATAATAATCCTTTTGGCATCTTATTTACAAAAGGCACAATTGAACCACCATACTTGATCAATCCAGATCCTGTTGGTGCATTTGTAATGTATCCCATTTGTTCTTCTGAAATATTTAAAAGTCTAGCTAAATCTTCTCTATCGTTGGCAGATTGATTCAACATGACAATAAATTCAGAGTTCGACAACATGCTTGTACCTTGCTGAGAAGAGAGAAGATATTTCACATTTTGTGTAATACCCGTTGGATAGGCATCTCTTTTACGGAATTGTCTCCATGCAGATGCAAAGAAGGTTGCACTTTCTTCATTTTCAAAGATAACATGAATCTCATCAATGAAGACATGTGTACGTTTTCCTTTTCTCCAATTTTCATTGACACGGTTAATAATCGCATCCGTAATCACGAGTAATCCCATTGTCTTTAATTGTTTGCCTAAATTAAAGATGTTGAAAGATAGGATTCTAGATTTGATATCTACGTTGGTTTCATGGGCAAAAATGTTCAAGGATCCATTTGTAAACAGTTCTAGTTTGATAGCTAATGATTTAGCTTCTGGTTCATTTTGTTCTAATAGTTTGTTGTATAGGTGCTTTAATGTTGGAATATAGTTATTTTTCATGGCATCCTGATAAACCAAAGATACACAACGATCGATAATAGAACGATCAATAGGGGATATACCACCATGATTAGTATCTAACTGTTCGAATAAAGACATGATAAATTGAGATTTATCTGCAATTGCATTACCACTATCTCCATATCCTTCTGACATATCCATGGCATTAATATAATCTTTACTATTTGTTCCAATACGAATAATCTGTCCTTTCATCGCTTTAATGATTGGATCATATTCGCCTTCTGGATCCGCAATAATAATATCGTCATTCGTAGACAGAATTAAGAATTCAATTTCTTCTTTTGTAAGAAAAGATTTACCTGATCCAGGAATACCCAATACAAAAGAGTTTGGATTTTGTAATAAAGCTTTGTTACAAAGAATCGGATTGTTAGTAATGGCATTCTGTCCATACCAAATACCACCTTTCTGCATAATTTCATGGGCTCTAAAGGGAATAAATACAGCAGCACTTTCTGTAAGCAGGGTACGAGTGATATTGAGCTTGTTGACTCCAATAGGAAGGGCTGTCTGTAGACCATCCAATTGTCTTTTTGAAAAGTATAGTGTTTCGAGTTCACATATATATTTACGAGCTACTGCTTTTAATGTTTCACTATCTTTATCCAGTTCTTCTAAAGAGTCAGCAAGATGTACAACCGTAATATTGCATAGCATCATTCTTTGATCTCGTACAATTAAATCATCCAAGAATTCTTTACATTCCTTACGTTGTAGCTCCATGTCATAAGGGATAATGGCTGAGAAGTTATTGTTACGATTTTGCTTCATTTGCCAATCCGTAATGTTCTTTTCAACACCTAAGAATTTATTTTCTACTTCACGAACTGCTTCATCAGTAGGAATCGTAATAATGTCCATAGAATACATCAAGTTCTTATTTAAATCGCAAAGTTCGGATACAAACTCGTCTTTTAAAAAGCCTGGATAATTGCTTAAATAAAGAACTCTTCCATATTTACCATCAAATTCAAAATATTTGTTGTGGTATTTGCTCATTCTAGGTGTAATCAAATCTTTAAAGGAATGACCTTTTTTTGCTAAATCATTGATATCTAATGTAAATTCTTCTGTTTCATTTCGATAAAAGTCATGGAGGATCTTTAATCGTTCTTCGGCATTTAATTCAATACAGGAAGAGCCAAGTCTTGAAAATAAGGTAGAATACTCAGCGGTAATTCTGGAGAAAGTAAATCTTGCTTCTTCGATACTGTTTTTAAAGATGGTAACTGTAATATATTTTTCCTGGATAATATCATCACTTTCAGATAGTTTATCCAAAAGCATATTGTTGTATTCTTCGCGATATGGATCTAAGTTATCTTGTTTTAATGGAATCAAGATATCCTCTTTAAACTTCTTGATATCCACTTTTCGATTGTTGATAGTTATCTTTGTCATCACAGAAGAATCAAAAGAATTCAGTAAATCACTATAGCTTAAAAAAAGATTGTTTTTATCTTCTCCAGAAGCAATCTTATAGTTGATATCTAAGAAGCGATAACTCTTTGTGTATTTATTACCAGATTTAAAAATACCATCCTTATAGATTGTGTCTACCGGGATGGTATCCTGAACAGTTTTAGGCACTCTTGTTTTTTCTTTGTTGAGCTTTTTCAATCTTTCGTAGCTTTTTATCATGTACAATTGACTCCTTTCTTGATTGATTAATAACTGGCTCCAATATTTCGTAATAAAGATTAAAAGGAGCATTAATCAAATTTCTTGTAGACAAAGCAAAAGAAGATATTGCCATCTTCACAATATCTTCTGTATACATCCCTTGAAATTTGATAAATCCAAATGCTGCAAATGGTGCAGCTCCAAGCATACATAGCCAACTAGTCACTTCTGTACCAAATCTTTCTTTGAATAAAAAATACAAACCACACGCAATAGCGCAGGCAATGATAGAAAAGATACTTTGTCGAAGTGACAATCCAAAGAAGATACTTTCCGTATAATCACGTATTTCCTTGTTAATCTTGATTTCAAAATTAGATTTCATCATCTAAATCCTCATGAATGACATCTAGTGGAATAGAAGATGCAAATAAGATATTATCGACCGGAATAACCATCTTTCCACCATCACGACGAACAATGATTTTATCCTTTTCATGTTCCACTTTGTACATCAATTTTTCTGTTAATGGTAAAGTTGAAGATTCAACAATATCTAATGAATCTCCTGTTTTTAATACAACTTTATTTAATATATAATCTTTCATTTTGTGTTCCTTTCTTGCCAAAAAGGCATAATAAAAGCAGGAACAATATGCTCCTGCAGTAGTAATTAAAATAGTAATGATAAGTAATCCTGCCTTGAGTCAAGTATTCTAATAATTTCAATATTCTCTTCATTGACATTATAGAATACAAGTTGCTTAGATACGATTAAATAGCGAAATGGTGTATCTATGTCGAAACGATCTGACATTTTAGGACCTAGATAAGGATTATCTTTTAATAATGAAATTGTATCTACAATATTGTTTTTAAGTTTTTTTGCGGCTTGATCGTTATGAAACTGATTAATAATATAATTTTCGGTATTAAGAAGATCATCAATAGCTGTCTTCTTGTAAATAATTTGCATATTATAAACCTAATATTTTTTTAGCTTCTTCTTCAGAATAAGATTCAGTACAATTCATACCAATTTCTAATTCTTTTATGAGTTTAGTTAAAGCTTTGGCTTTCATGTTTTCAGCATTATCTTCAGTTACAGAAAATGGAAAGCCTCCAGTATTTAATGCTTGTTGAAAAAATACATTAACCGCATCCGTTAAAGTTAAGCCGTTTTTCGCAAAAACTTCTTCTAATTCATTTTTAATTTCTGAATTCATACGAATTCTAAATACATCATCTTTTTGAGCATTGATTACGTTACGCATAATTAACACTTCCCTTCATTTATAGTATAGGGATATTTTAACAAAATATCAATAGATGTAGTAACAGTGTATCTACATCCAATCGTTAAATATAAAAGAGCCAGAATTTCTAGCTCTTTTCATCGTCCTTTACATATTCTAATATATCACCAGGTTGACAATTTAATGCTTCACAAATGGCTTCTAAAGTGGAGAAGCGAATCGCAGAAATCTTACCTGTTTTCATCTTTGATAAGTTAACGTTACTTACTCCAACTTTCTCAGACAACTCTTTCAAACTCATTTTTCGATCGGCCATGACACGATCTAATCGTAATATAATCTTTCCCATAACCTATAGCGTCTCATCACTCAATTGTTGAAGTTCTTGTCCATATCTAAATATATAAGATAACAAATAGATTAGAGCTGCAAAAATGAGGAAGCTTAAGTGAAGACGGATATCAAAATTGATTTGTGTAACATATTTAGTGTTGAAAAGTAGATTGAAGTTGATGGTTTGTTTAAATTGCATAACACGACATACTTCAAGAATGTTAAAGACAATACCACCCGCAAGAATATACTTGGCAAGGTTTTTCAGATGATTAGAAACACTAACATCAAATGGAGTATGATTCATTGTGAATGTACAAATGGATTCAAGTGTTTGTACAGCTTTATATATGATAAATACAAATATAGCGGTGATTAAAAAAATCAATGGTAACCATATTGACATTTTATCTTTGTGTAATGCCAAATCATCATTAAAAATTAATTGAAGATAATCGATTCTTAAACTTCCAAATAGAGTATTATATATATCCTTGTTGAAGGTAAAAAACAAACAGAGTCCAATTAACAATACAAAAGAGATTAAACAAACCGACCGAACAATATTTAGAATAAAGCACATTTTCTTCAATAAATCTTTAGACTTATCATTCATGATATTACCTCCTAACATTAAATAATTAATGTTTATCATTAATTTTATTATATATTACATAAATAATAAATCAATATGATTTACTTTAAAACGCCAATTTCTTTTAAAAATAATTCACGATCTTTTCGAATCAAGAAGACACTTGTGATATACATGCCTGGATCATTGATAGGGCGAATAATCATATCCATGGTATGTCGTGTCTCCGCATCAGAAAAAGGGATGATTGCGATTGAGTTAAATGTACATGCCCACTCAATTGCGGTTTCGTTGATTGAAGTAATAATCGCAACATTATATGCAACGGCATGTTGTCCAAATATAGTATATACCGTGTTGGAAATGTCAAAAGGAATCGCTAAAGGGATGCCTTGAAATTTTGATGTTCGGTCTTAAATATTCTCTTGTATATATTGAGACAGATTTTCAACAGACATTCCATTTTGAGCTAATAATTCAATTGGATCATAGTCTGTGTGGAAAACTTTTGAGATACCATAATTCTTTACTTTTATATCACTATCTCCATAATAAGATGCGATATTTTGGCCATATCCAGATACGAGTTCTCCATCTTCTAAAGTTAGAATGTGCGTATGATTTTTCTTTAACTTTTCTAATAACTCTATATCTAATCCAGTTAAAAATCTAGGATTGATGACTGTAATTTGAATGCCAATTTCTTCTTTTATTTTTTCTGCAACTTTTTTTGCTAAAGCTAACATACATCCAACCGCAAAGATTGCGAATTTTTCTCCTTGGATTTCAACTTTATTTTTAAGTACAGAATAATCTGTTTCATCTTTGATTCCACTAGAAACAAAACTTGCGGGAATACGAATACCAACCGGATGATCCTTTTGTGTAGTCACGTACTTAAACATTTGTTCATATTCTTCTTTTGTAGCTGGTGCTAAATAAATAAGATTTGGGATGTGCGCAAACATTTGGATGTCGCATAGGGCGATATGCGTATTGGAATTCATGCCATAGACACCAGGACTCAACACAAGCATTACAGCTGGATTATCATTTAAACATAAATCGTGTGAAAGCTGGTCATAGGTTCTTTGAAGGAATGGGGCATAGGTTCCAAATACGGCGGTTCCTCCATTTTTGGTAATACCGCTACTCATTGCGACCATGTTTTCTTCGGCGATACCTACATCGATAAATTGTCCACGATCTACATATTCTTGACGAACATCTTGTGTAAAACCAAGTCCCATTGGTGTTCCTGCATTTAATACAATGGCTTTTTCGTTGTTGTCTAGAAGTGTTTTAATGCTGTCAAATACAGTCGTGTCATTGCTACTACAAGTAAAACGAGGACTACCATCTTCCACATGGAATGGACCACCTGCATGCTATGCTTCTCTATTTTTTTCGGCATAAGCCAAACCTTTTCCCTTAATGGTATGAATATGTAGTACAACAGGATGATCAATATCTTTTACAGAATTGAATAAATCCACCAATTTAAATAGGTCATGTCCATCCTCTAAATAATGGTATTCCAAACCAAAACTTTCAAAGATGTTGTTTGTGCAATTTCCATTGGATTCACGAAGTTCCTTTAAATTTTTATATAAACCACCATGGTTTTCAGCAATACTTTGATCATTATCATTCACAATAATAATTAAATTGTTTCTATATTCTCCTGCATAGTCCAAGGCTTCTAAGGCTTCGCCACCAGAAAGAGAACCATCTCCGATAATCGCAATGATGTTTTCTTTTCCATGATTTAAATCTCTTCCTTTTGCCAAACCCAAAGCTAAAGAAATCGATGTAGATGTGTGTCCAATCGTAAAGAAATCGTGTTCACTTTCTTCTGGGTTTGTATATCCAGTTACATCATGAAAGTGTTCTTCATCCAAAAAAGCTTGTTTTCGTCCAGTTAGGATTTTATGTGGATAAGACTGATGAGAAACGTCAAAGACGAATTTATCAATTGGCGAATGAAAAACATAGTGTAATGCAGTGGTTACTTCGACCATACCTAAGTTAGGACCATTATGTCCTCCGGCAAGGGAAATTTTGTGGATAAGTGCATCACGTGTTTCATCTGCCAAAATACGTAATTCATCTAGATTTAATTTTTGAATGTCACTTGGACCATTAATATTTTCTAAATACATGTCATTACCTCCTGTAATTGAAGGTATGATAGCACCTAAAGTTAACTTTAGGTCAAGCGTTTAATGAAATATTTTGCCGTTTTGTTTAGTTCCATTCTTTGGCTAGTAGGAAATCACGGATGTTTCGATGCTTGATGCCATTTTGGCTCATGTCAAATTCATCAAGAGAAACAACGTACTTTGGAAAATTATCTTTAATACGATCATAAGCACCGAATTCACGATCAATTGTTTCTTGGGATGCCAATAGATAAGTGACTTGAACATATATTTTTTCGCCTTGTTTGTTGCATACAAAATCTATTTCTTTATTGCCATTTCTTCCTACAGTTACATCAAATCCTCGGCGCAATAATTCTAGATATACGATATTTTCTAAAATAAGATTGATGTCTCGCATATTACCACCGAAAATAGCCTCACGGATGCCGTGATCGGCAATATAATATTTTTCATTGGAAGAAAGAATTTGTTTACCTTGTAAATCTTCTCGTTTCACTTGATAAAACAAGTAAGCTTCACAACAGTATTTGATATAGTTCAAAATTGTTTCCGGAGATACAGTTCGCTTTTCGTTTTTTAAAAACTTTGCGAGTGAGGATGCAGAAAAAGTTGTTCCCACATTCGCAATCACATAAGCAATGATTCGTTCTAATAAATCAATATCGCGAATTTTATTTCGTTTCATGATGTCTTTGAGTTGAACAGAGTTAAATAGATCTTGAAGATATTGTTTAGACGGAGCATCTGCATAACGAATGTTTGAAAGATAAGGCATACCTCCGACAATAAGGTATTTTTGAAAACATTGCTGAATGGATGCATCAGGAGTAATCGAATGATACAGTTCCATGAATTCTTTAAAAGAAAATGGATATATCACAAATTCTACATAACGACCACCTAAATACGTTGCAAGTTCACTAGATAGTAGATTTGCGTTTGAGCCTGTAATGTAAATGTCACAATCCAACGATACGCGAAAAGAGTTGATACACTTTTCCCAATCTTTGACTTCTTGTATTTCATCAAAGAATAGATACACTTTTCCACCTATTTCTGAGGCTTTTGCACTGATTTCATCATGCAGTGCTTGTGCAGTTTGTAAGTGGGAGTAGTTCATATCTTCAAAATTGATAGAGATAAACTGTTTTGGGTTGATACCAGACTCTGTAAGCTCTTGTTGAATTAGCTTTAACATGACGGATTTGCCACAGCGGCGAATCCCAGTCATGACTTTGATTAAGTCAGTTCCTATGAATGGACGGATGCGACTCATATATAGTTCACGTTTGATCATAATTTAAAGCCTCCTTTAATTATAGTTTAACACATTTATAAGTGATGAATAGTGTTAAAAATATAAAATCATAAGTTATAACTGATGAAAAATGAAAATGCACGTAATGTTTAAGGTATAAAAATAAAAATACCCATAAGTACAACATGTACGGTGGGACTTGAAAAGTTTGTCCATTCTGTATTGTCAAAGACAATTAATCCAATTGTATCTGGCATTAGGTTACGATAATCTTTTAATGCCAAACAAACTCGTGGTAATAAGAAGAAGTTGGCTACAAAGATTAGAGTACGAACACCAAAACGTAGTTCATTATATAGTAGATCACGTAATGCATCGCTTGTCACATCATCAGCTACAACGTGTGTTTTGCATGTTTTTCCTTTTGTTTCTACTTAATACATGAGGATCTGCCGTAATCATAATGAATTCATCAAATCCATCATCAATTAAGCGTGTTCCTAGATTTAATATAGATTCAGTCATTGTTTCATAATAAAGTTCTCCTAAATAAAATGGAGTTTTTTTGGTATAAGAAAAGCTGTAGACTAAGCGATATTGAAGTCGCTTTCTGTCTCACAGCTTTTTCTTTCTTTTACTATGAATGGTAAATGGAATAGACTAAGTCCAATCACTCCAAGCATGATGACTCTAAATAAATAGATATAGTATCCATGGTTTAGGTTAAGGAATGGAAGTCCTTCTAATGGTGGTCTTACAATAAACATAAAGTTTGTATCATAAACTGCCAAAATAGAATTCATATATAAATTGAAAACTAATAACGCAAATAATACGACTAAATTGTTTTTAAATGCCTGCATACCTAAGTTCGCATGTTTGAAACGAATCAAATATAGAGAAAACCATGTTAATGTTGCATGATACATGAAACATTGATATACATTGGCTACATTAAATTCAACGCCATACGTTGGAATCAAGATAGCGGCGATTCCTCCACAAGTACCGACAACCGCAAAAAAGTTGATCATTTTTTGTTTTAGTGGACCATCCTTTCCAAAAGTGATGTAGGCCGCAATAAACAATAAGATACTGCAGATATGGAATGGAAGGGATTGCGGATTTAAATGCATTCCTCCATGTGTGCTTGGAATCATATCTGACATCATTTTTGTGGTTTCGCTAAGTAAACATATAAACATAAAGAAGTAACAAGCGTTTTGTAGCGTGAAATCTTCTTTTTTCGCATAGTGATTCATAATTAGGATAAAAAGAATACAAATTCCTATCCATATAAAGTGTTTTGTAGTAAACATATGCCCTCTCCCTGTAGTCAACAGATTATATCATTCAAAACATAAGTAAACAATGATAAATTTCTTAAACTTATCTTAAATACAGTGATATACTTAGTCGTTAGTGAGGTTTTTATGAAACGGATTGATTTTGAAAATGATACAGTGACAAGAAATATAGTAAATGCTGCTTTCCCTTTATTAGTAGCACAAATAATGAGTCTTCTATACAACGTTGTGGACCGTATCTATATTGCTCGAATTCCTAGTGTTGGTACATACGCATTAGGCGCTATTGGATTATGTTTTCCTTTGATTGTGATTATAAATGCATTTTCGAATCTGTTTGGTAGTGGTGGTGCGCCATTGTTTTCAATCGGGCGAGGAGAAAAGGATAGTAAGAAAGCTAATTTAGTGATGAACACATCTTTTACAATGTTGATAGTATGTTCGATTGTTTTAATGATTGTTCTTTATCCTTTGTTGAAGCCTATATTAACTTTGTTTGGAACATCCTCATCAGCCATGAAATATGCCTATTCATATATGATGATTTATCTAATAGGAACACTACCTTCCATGCTTACTTTGGGGATGAATCCCTTTATCAATGCACAAGGCTATTCAACAGCAGGTATGTGTTCAGTTTTGATTGGTGCCATTATGAATTTAGTGTTAGATCCTATATTCATTTTCTTATTTAGACTTGGCATTCAAGGTGCTGCCATCGCAACTGTTATTTCTCAATGTGTTTCAGCTATATTTGTGTATTGGTTTTTAAAGAATCGTTCGGAATTAAAAGTAAGATTACTTAAAAAAGAGGAATGGATTGTTTGTAAAAGGTATGCGCAAAATATTGTTAGCTTAGGAAGCAGTAGTTTTATTATGCAGCTGACAAATAGTTTGGTTTCGATTTGTTGCAACAACGTGCTATCCATAACGGGTGGAGACATTTATATTTCAGTTATGACTATCATTTCAAGTGTAAGACAATTAGTAGAAACACCGATTCACGCAATCAATGATGGTTCTAGCCCAGTTTTAAGCTACAACTATGGAGCTAGAAGAGCAGAACGTATTCGAAAGGCCATTAAGGTAATTTCTATACTTGTCTTTGGCTATACAGCCATAGTTTGGAGCACCATTATTTTGATTCCACATATATTGATTCAAATCTTTAGTTCCGATCCTGTATTAATAAGGAATACCGTGCCAGCTTTGAACCAATATTTTGCAGCCTTCATATTCATGGATTTGCAGTATATTGGACAGAATGTATTTAAGTCATTGAATAAGAAGAAACAAGCCATCTTCTTTTCGATATTAAGAAAAGTCATTATTGTCGTTCCTCTTACATATATCATGCCATTATATCTTCATATGGGTACAGATGGTGTATTCTTGGCAGAACCTGTATCGAATGTGATTGGTGGAACTCTTTGTTTTGTGACAATGCTAGTGATGGTAATGCCAGAATTAAGGAGAATGGAAAATGAAAATGTGATAAAATGAAATTCGCGAGGTAGAAAAAATGGTACAAGATATTTATCCACATAAATTACACAATGAATTTGATCCTAATGTACAGGCAACCCAAGAGGATGTATTGTTGTGTATTGTGAATGGAAAGATTTTAATTCATTTAAATTGTTTTGAGAATAAGGAAGTTGTTTTTCCTAAAGTGAGTGACATACAAGTTGAAAATGTAGAGTATCGCTATTTGTTTTCAATTGATAATACGAAATATTTCTTATGTGATATGCAATTAGAAGAGAATCAGATTCCATCTGGTTATGGGTATGTTGAAGAGAGAAGTTTGCGTATTGAAGGGATTGGCCCAAAAGACAATTTATTTGCGGCCATTACTGGAAAACATTTGGCGGATTGGTATCGAGATACTAGATTCTGTGGAAGATGTGGACATAAGATGGTGCATTCAACAACAGAAAGAGCGATGGTTTGTCCAGAGTGTCACAATACAGTCTATCCAAGAATTATGCCGGCTGTTATTGTGGGTGTAATCAACGGGGATAAGTTGTTGCTGACAAAATATCGTACGGGATTTAAGTATAATGCGTTGATTGCTGGGTTTACTGAAATTGGTGAAACCGTAGAAGAAACGGTAAAACGTGAAGTTATGGAAGAGGCCGGAATCAAAGTCAACAATATTCGTTACTATAAATCTCAGCCTTGGGGAAGTGCTAATGATATTTTGTTAGGGTTCTTTTGTGATGTAAAGGGCAATGATGAAATATCTATGGATACCAATGAATTGAAATATGCGGATTGGGTTCAAAGAGATGAAATCATTCTTCAACCAGGTGAATTTAGTTTAACGAATGAAATGATGAAATTATTTAAGGAAAATAAAGTAGAGTGAAAGTATCACACTCATTCTTCTAAAAATGATGAGGATATGGTACAATAAAGCGTGTAAAAAATATTTATAGAAAATAGGAGTGAAAAATTATGGCAATTTCTGCAGGTGATTTTAAAACAGGATTAACTTTAATCGTTGATGGTGATCCTTGGGTAGTATTAGATTTCCAACATGTTAAACCTGGTAAAGGTGCAGCTATCTTAAAAACTAAGATGAAAAACTTAAAAACAGGGAATACACAAGAAAGAAACTTCAATGCTTCAACTAAATTTGAACAAGCTAATATTTCTAAAAAAGCAGCTCAATACTCATATGAAGCAGATTCTACATATTACTTCATGGATTTAGAAACATACGATACTTATGAATTAACAGCTGAACAAGTTGATTTCAACAAATACTTTATTGTTGAAGGTGCTGAAGTATCTTTGATGTTCTTCGAAGGAGAATTATTATCTGTTTCTGTTCCAGAAAAAGTTGAATTGACAGTAGCTGAAACAGATCCAGCCATCAAAGGTGCACCATCTAACCAAACTAAAGATGCAACTACAGATACTGGATTAACATTAAGAGTTCCACAGTTCATCGAACCAGGTGAAAAAATTGTTGTATTCTCAACAGATGGAAAATATGCAGGAAGAGCTTAATCGCTCTTCTTTTTTTAACTATGAATAAAGTCGTCTTAATTACAGGTGGTGCTCGTGGTATTGGAAGTGCAATCGCATTGGAACTCGCAAAGCATGGTTATGATATTGTCATTAACTATTTAACTTCTAAACAGCCTGCCAAAGAATTAAAAGAAAAAATTGAATCTCAATATCATGTTCATTGTCTTACAATTTGTGCAGATGTATCCGATGTAGATCAAGTCAATATCATGGTTAGTGAAGTTGAAGAGAAGATGGGTGGCGTAGATATACTAATTAATAATGCGGCTGTGGATCTTTCCAATCTATTTCACTTAAAAAATGCCGAAGAATTTAAAAGAACATTTGATGTAAATGTTGTAGGTGCTTTTAATTGTAGTAAAAGAGTCTATAAACATATGTTGGATCAAGAATATGGAAGAATCATCAATATATCAAGTACCAATGGAATTAATACGTATTATCCAATGTGTATTGATTATGATGCTTCAAAAGCAGCCTTGATTTCAATGACACACAATCTTGCGGCTGAATTTGGACCCTATATCAATGTGAATTGTGTTGCTCCAGGCTTTATTGGAACCGATAATGAACTAGATGGCTATGATGAAGAGTTCTTAAAGGAAGAAACAGAAAAAATCATGGTGAAACGTTATGGAAAACCAGAAGAAGTGGCCTATCTTGTTCGTTTCTTAATTAGTGATGAAGCTAACTTCATCAACAATTCCATTATTCGTATCGATGGTGGACAGATGGGTAGCTGTTAAAAAAGTGGTTAAATCCCTATATTTAAAGTGGATTGACCACTTTTATTCTTTATTGATTGAAGTATCGTTTGAATCGATTCGCAACGATTCGCTTATCGTTGCACAAAATAATGCAACGATTCGACAATCGTTTGAAACAAAAAAGATGCACTAGGCATCTTAGTTGTTTTTCATGTTTGTTAGGGCAAGAAGAATAGAAAGTTTTCCATATTCTAATGTTAATCCACCCTGCATATATAAAGTATAGGGTTCAACGACTGGAGCATCTGCACTTAGTTCGATTGTACTTCCTTGTGTAAAGCTTCCAGCAGCCATAACTTCATCAAATGGATAGCCAGGCATTGGAGCGGCCATAACACGAACAAATGAATCAATAGGACTTGTGGATTGAATGCCTTGTGTAAAGCTAACAAGATTTTCTTTCGAGCCCAGTTCTAAAGTTTGAATGATATCCGTTCTTTCATCATTATAAGCAGGAGATACATTCTTGTATCCTAATTTTTCTAGCATATAAGCTGTAAAAACGGCTGTTTTTAAAGCACTCTTTACAGCATTTGGTGCCATGAAGATACCTTTAAAGAAAGAGTTGTTTAAGTTAAAGTTTGCACCCAAATCCTTACCGATTCCAGGAGCTGTTAAGCGTTCAGCTACCATGTTGATCAATTCTTTATTACCAGCTACATATCCTCCGGTAGAGGCGATTCCTCCACCTAAGTTTTTCATTAAGGATCCAACCACAACATCAGCACCAATGTGTCCTGGCTCTAATTTTTCAACAAGTTCACCATAACAGTTATCCACCATGATAATAACGTCTTTGTTTACTTCACGAATCTTTTTGATGATACGCTCAAGCTTTGAAATGGTTAATGATAAACGGTGGGCATATCCTCTAGATCTTTGGATTTCCACTAATTTCACATTGTTTTCTTTTAAACGAGAAATAATCTTATCATCATCAAAATCATCATTCACTAAATCAATTTGTTCATACTTTACGCCACTGGCTTTTAAGGATTGTGTAGAATCACCACATAAACCAATCATTTCCTGCAAAGAATCATAAGGAGCACCAGAAATGGAAATCATTGTATCTCCATGTTTTAATAGAGCAGATAAAGTTAAGTATAAAGCGTTTGTACCACTCATGATTTGAGGGCGTACCAAAGCATCTTCACATCCGAGTACTGTCGCAAAAATACGTTCAATCTTATCACGACCTTCATCGTAGTTACCATATCCGTTGATATCCGCAAAGTCAGAATAAGAAACGTGGTTCTCAATAAATGCAGCTAAGATACGATCTGAATTGTATAAACATACATCATCAATTTTTTTATAAATATCTTTTAAAATGACATCCGATTCTTCTGCCATTTTTAATAAGTCTTTATCAATTTGTTCTAAAATCATAAATAACCTCCAAAAGTCCACTTCTTCTATTATACACGATTTATATATTTGTGGTATGCTCAAGTCAAGATATGAAGGGAAGTAAAAAATGGAAAAAGTATTATTTTTAGATTCGCCCATGAAAGAAAAGCTGTATGGTTCAAGGCACATCCAAGAAAAGTTTGGATTCGGTCCTATGGACAAAAAGATTGGAGAATACTGGGCTATTAGTGCACATGATAATGGCTTAAGTAAGATCAAAAATGGAAAATATAAAGGGGAAGCATTAAAAGATGTATATTTAAATCACAGAGAATTATTTGCGAATGATCCTCACGATAAGTTTCCTCTATTAGTTAAAATTAATGAGATTCAAGAACCATGTTCCGTGCAGGTACATCCAGATGATGTATATGCTAGAAAACATGAAAATGATTATGGTAAGGCTGAATTCTGCCTGTGGCTAGATGTGGTAGAAGGTACAAAAATCATTCGTGGACATAATGCCAAGACAAAAGAAGAGTTTAGAAAGGCTATAGGGGAAAAATCTTGGGATACTTTATTCGTTCGAAAGCCAGTGCACGCAAATGAATTTGTTTATACACCTGCAGGAACCATTCATGGTATTGAAGGGAAACTAATGATGGCTGAAGTGCAACAATCCAGCGATGTTACATATCGTATATATGATTATGACAGAAAAGATGCCAATGGGAATATGCGAGAACTACATATTGATAAGGCTATTGAAGTCACAAATATACCGCATATTGAACCAGATGTGCATCCAACAGTTACGATGTTAGAAGGAAATGAAGTTGTTGAATATGTGAATGAAAAGTATTTTAGTGTGACTCGATATAAGATTCAAAATAAAATTCAGATCAATAATCCTTCGTATTCCTTATGCTTACCATTAAGTGGAAATGGAATCTTACATATTGATGGAAAAGATTATGATATTCAAGCAGGCATTGGCTTTATCATCACAAGTCATACAAAAAGATACTCCATCCAAGGTAATATCGATTTACTGGTAAGTGTGCCAAAATAATTCTGATTTTATCATTTCTAATCATTTTTTTTTGTAGAATTCTACATTTTTTCTGACTATAAATTAATGATACACAGATAAAAAGTGGCCTGTATCCTTTACTTTAGGATTTTTGACCACTTTATTTTATCTACAATCATTTTTTCTGTAGAATTCTACGCTTTTCAGGATTTATGAAAACTTAGAATGGATTTGAAGAGATCCCCATCTGTTTCAATCATAAATGTACCATTCTGTACTTCTGTAAAACTTTTTACGATGGCTAGTCCTAAACCACTTCCAGATTCATGCCTTGATTTATCTCCACGCACAAAACGTTCGGTGATATCATTGTCAAAATCAAGCGGTGCTTTTGAAGTGTTTTTCATTGTGATCACAACTGAATTACCAATATATTTCACATCCAAAAATACACGTGTGTTTTCAAGTGCATACTTAGAAATATTCGTAAATAAGTTTTCAAAAATACGATACGTCTTATTTCCATCCAAACATACATGAATTTCTTTTTCTGGAAGATTTGTCACAAGCTGTAGATTTTTAGCTTTTAGAAGCTCTTCATTTTCTGCACATACCTGCTCCATAAATTCAATGATGTTAATATCAGAATATTCTAAATCAACATTACCACTATTGGCTTTGGATACTTCAAACAAATCTGTGATTAGAATGCTTAGACGATCGGTGTATTGATTCAATCGTTCTAAATAACTCTTTTTATCTTCCTCACTAATACTAGGATCGTTTAATAACTCTACATAATTTTTAATACCTGTTAATGGTGTTTTTAAATCATGTGATATATTTGAAATCAATTCTGTCTTTAGATTTTGTGATTGTACTTGTTCTTTTACAGCTTGTTCAAAACCATCCTTAATTTGATAGATATTATTATTTAAAGATTGGAATAAGCCAGAATCTGCAGGCTTGATATTCTCAAAATTACCACTCGATAGATCTTCTGTCATATGTAATATGTCTTGGTATTGACTTTGCACATTTTTGATCTTCTTATAGCCCACAACACTAATGCCAATTAATGCTGTAACGACAACAAAGAAAGAGAAGAATGGAATGTTAAGCAATGATATAAACGCAAGAATCAAAATTAGACATATTGAGAAAATAATATATTTTTTAAGGATTTCATCCGATAGATCGGTTGAAATGATTCCTTCTACTTTATTTGAGAAATAAAGAATAAAGTTACCAATTAAAGTTCTATGAAAGAACCAATCTTTAATCGATGTTGTAAATTGACATTTTAACCAATATACGGATAAACCGATAAAGAATAGAGTGATGGACCACGCAAGAATGTTGGCTCCATATACGATAGGCTGACTCAATTCAATATGATAACGATTTAGAATGTGTAAGAATGTACCTTCAATCGAATAGGTAGTTAATATACATGTACCACTAGCTAGTAGGGCATCAATTGTTAGAAATAGTAGGAATGCAGGTTCAAATAACCAGTTATTCACATGTCTAAAGATATAGGCTTCTTTTTCATACGCATATTTATTAAGGAAGACATATAGAGCGATAATGGCACTACAAATCAAGAAGGAAGTCACAAAGAAATAGGTATATTGATCGGCATCTAAATCTAAGAGGTCAATTAGACTTGTATTATCATAATTTAAAACAGCTGGAATATAGAATGTTAATACGACATCACTTGGCATATGAAGTGTATAGCCTGGAAATGGCTCTCCATCACAATAATATGTGCCATCACAGTATTCATAATACTTTTCACTGTTATAGTTAATAAGATTCACAATATTATCCGTTACATTTAAAGTATTCGAATCCAAAGTGTCATAATATTTTGTATCTTTTTTCTTTACATTCACATTAAATTGTTTTGAAGTGATTTTATTGTTCACATCACACGTATAAAAGAAGTTTGGATCATTCTCAAAAATATTTTTTGCGCTAGTTAAAGACGAGTTTAACCCTTTTTTTATATCCTTTTGAATATCTTCCGGTGTATCTTTCTCAAAAGTAATATATTCATACTTTGGATCTTGTTCCAATTTTTTAGCTAGAATAAAAGCTGTAAGATTTTGTTCTAAAGTTTCAGGAAGCTTTGTTGGAGTAGCTGTAGAAACATTTGGATAAAAACTTGTCACTATACAAGAACTAATGATGCATAAAGCACATAGTATTGTTAAAAAAATATTTTTCTTTTTCATTGTATATTCTCCATTTTATAGCCCTGCCCCCATACAACCTTAATATAAATAGGCTTTTTAGGGTTGGCCTCAATCTTTTCACGTAATTTACGAATATGAACCATAATCGTTTTCGTGTTGATAGCTTCTTCTTTCCATACCAATTCATAGATTTGTTGGCTGGAAAAGACTTGTCCAGGGTGCGAAATCAATAGTTTTAAAATATCAAACTCTTTTGGCGTTAATTTAATATTCTTTGAATTTAACGTCACTCTTTTTGTCGTATTATTTAACACAAGATCACCAATCACATACTCATCTTCGTTCTTTGTCTCATTTTTTAGATTTAAGATTTGTTCGTATCTTCTTAAATGCGAACGTACTCTTGCGACTAGCTCCATACTTTGAAATGGCTTGGTGATATAGTCATCGGCACCAATATTTAAACCTGTGATTTTATCGATATCTTCACTTTTTGCGCTTAAAAATAGAATCGGAAAGTCATGATGTTTCCTTACTTCCATGACCATAGAAATGCCATCCATAACAGGCATCATAATATCTACAATGGCTAAATGAATATCATTTGTTTCAATCTTTTCCAAGCCTTCTTTTCCATTTGCGGCAAGAATCACATTGTATCCTTGATTCTTCATATAAATTCCGATGGCTTCACGAATCCCTTGTTCGTCTTCTACCACTAATATTGTATGTTCCATAAAGTTCTCCTTTTAATAATGTAAATAAAATCCAATGCATGCGCATAATATTCCAATGTATAACATAATTATAACCACCTTTCGATAATTTGAAACAACTGCGTAAGACCATAAGAATAAGCCATCAAAGATAAGGGTTTACCCAAAAGAATGATCCAGACAAATTTTTTGAGCGACATATGTGTCAGTCCTGCAAGCATACACAAGAGATCATCGGGTGCACAAGGTAAGAAAATAGCTAACATAAAGAAGGTATCAAATTTATTTTGATCATATGTATATTTCATATATTTGTCGTAATCTTTCTTTTTACATAATTTTAGAATGATTCTATGACCATATTTACGAACAAGTAAAAAGATGCATATGGATCCGATACAAATACCTATATAGTTATATATAAATCCATTGACTGCTCCAAAAGCTGTAATACCTAAGGCACTTGATGCACCACCGGGAATAATAGGAATAATCACTTGAATGATTTGTAGAAGAATAAAAAGTAGGGGTGCTAAAATGCCTGCCTTAGATAGTGTAGCTTGTAGAAGCTGTGGATTTGTGAAGTATCCTTGTGAAAAGAAATAAACGCAAATAAGAATCATAAGGATCAATCCAAAATGTGTTATGTTTTGTATGTTTTTATTTGTCATAAAGTATCACCATGATTAATATAACGAATAAATATTAATTAACTTTGGTGATAAATCTTAAAGTTTTCTAAATAATTGAATCAAAAAGTTGGAAAAGTTGTTAAAAATGGCATAAAAAAGGTTGGAAAAGTGGATAAAATACAAAAATATGGGTTGGAAAAATAGTGTAAATTGTAATAAATGCTTTATATAAAAGAAAAACAAAAAACTTGTGTCAATTATACACAAGTCTTATTCATAAGCTTTGTATGTACGAATAAGTAATGGAAGTTCAACCACCAACATACCAATCCATCCAGCTAGATATGAGTATGGTAAAGCTTCAATGCCTAGATGTAAGCTAAATACAAGTGGAGTAGCCACAATAACTCTTACACCCATATTCACTAGACTTGAAATGAGAGTGATCTTTAAATCGCCAATGCCTCTAAAGAAGCCTTGGATTCCATTGGTGAAGGCAGGAAGAATATACATGATGGAAATTAAATGTAGATAAGTCACTCCATGCATAATAACTTCTTCATCTTGTACAAATAGACACATCAATGGTTTTGCGAAGATAAAACATACTAGAAAGATAAATATACCGTAGATGAATTCTAAGATAATTCCACAACGAAATCCCTCCTGCATACGATTGTTATTTCCGGCACCCTTATTTTGTGCCATTAAAGCGGTCATAGAGTGAGCAATGTTTTGTTCCGGGGTATACGCAAAATCATCAATTCGATTGACGGCTGTAAAAGCAGCTACAACCGATACACCCATCGTATTGACAATCATTTGAATACCAAGCTTTCCAAGTTGTACAGTCGCCTGCTGCATTGCGCTGGCCCAGCCATACGCAATGGTTCTTTTTAATAATGAAATATCAAATACCAGCCATTTTTTACCCAGTTGTAGAAGTGGCACTTTCTTTTGAATATATAGAATGCAGAATACGCAACATAAAGCTTCACTAATCACAGTAGAAATGGCACATCCTTTACTTCCTGCATGTAAAACAACCACAAAGAATAAGTCTCCAAAGATATTTAGAATGGAACTGATAATTAAGAAATATAGGGGTGATTTACTGTCGCCTAAAGCGCGTAGTGTACTCGCAAAAAAATTGTATAAAAAGGTAAAGACTAAACCGGCAAAGATAATTTGAAGATAGATAGTAGTCCTATTTAAAATGGATAGATCTACCTGCATAAATTTAAGAATTTGTGGTGAAATAAATATGCAGACAAGTGTTAATACAAGTGAAAATACAAGCCCTGCAAGCATAGTTGTGCTCATTTGACGAGCAAGTTTTTCTTCTTCTTTAGCCCCATAGTACATGCCAATCAATATGCTTGCACCCATGCAAAGTCCATTTAGAAATAGGATGAATAATGTCGTGATTGGATTACAAATTCCGACTGCGGCCAAAGCTTCTTTCCCTACAAAGTGGCCTACAATAATACTGTCAACGGCATTATATGTTAATTGGAATAGATTTCCCAATACTAAGGGAATGGTAAAGTGAACTAACATAGGCATGATTTTGCCTTGTGTCATATCTTGTGTCATAATCAAATTTCCTTTTTTTGTTCATATTTTGCGCTTTTTCATCCAAAAATTCAATATTATGTTAGAATAGTCTCATGAAAATTTCAGTAGAACAATTAAAACAATTAAATAAAGAAGAATATATCTTAATTGATATTCGTGATGCCGAAGAAGCCTTTAAAAATCCAATCGAGAACAGTATTGTATTAAGTGGAGAAAGTGTTTTATCCAAAGAATTTGATTCAACTAAGAAGATTATTGTCGTTTGCGCACAAGGCTATGTTAGTGATATAGTGGCACAAAGATTGCAGAAAAAATATGAAGCATATAGTGTAGATGGTGGATATGTTTCAATTGTTATGGATAAGATGAACACAAATGTGTCGGATGATTTTTGCGCTCAAGTCGAAAGAAGTATTATTAAAACGTATCGAAGAAAGATTTGGTCAAAATTTACCAAAGCCATCCGTGATTATGAGCTTGTCAAAGAAGGAGATTGTATTGCGGTATGTATTTCGGGTGGAAAAGATTCGATGTTGATGGCAAAGTGTTTTCAAGAACTGCATAAACATTCACCTGTTCCTTTTGATGTGAAATATATTGTGATGGATCCAGGTTATTCAAAAGAAAATCGTGATGTGATTGAAAGAAATGCCAAAAAGCTAAATATTCCAATTGAAATCTTTGAGAGTGATATTTTTGACAATGTTTTTAATATTGAAAAGAATCCATGTTATATATGTGCAAGAATGCGAAGAGGTCATTTGTATAACTATGCCAAGAATTTAGGGTGTAATAAAATCGCTTTGGGACACCATTATGATGATGTGATCGAAACGATTTTAATGTCGATGTTATATGGTGGACAAATCCAAACGATGATGCCAAAGCTGCATTCAAATAACTTTAAGGGTATGGAAGTCATTCGACCACTATACTTGATTCGTGAAGATGACATTAAGGCTTGGGCTAAACATAATGATTTGTATTTTATTCAGTGTGCATGCAAATTCACAGAGGCTTGTGCCAATGAAACGTGTTTAACACAATCCAAGTCAAAGCGTTTAGAAATGAAAAATTTAATCAAGGAATTAAAGAAAGTCAATCCGTTTGTCGAACAGAATATTTTTAAGAGTGTCGAAAACGTGAGCCTTAAAACAGTGATTGCCTATAAGGATGATAACGCAAGACATCACTTTTTAGATACATATGATGAAGAGGGAAATGAATAGTTTCTCTCTTTTTCATTATATTTACAAAAATGTAATAATTTACATTGACTATTTTTCACTACGTTCTATAATGGAATTATTGTGGAGGAAACGAATTATGTATAAAACAGAAAGCTTTAAACCAGATACTTTTAAACCCGCTCGTTTTGAGTCGGATGGAAAAATTACATTGTCAGGAAAAGAAATTCCTTATCATACAATTTGTGAAGACAATGTCATCTATGGACCCGATGGAAATCCAGTCGCATCCATTTTTACTTATGCCTATTTTAGAAGTGATGTAGAAGATACATCCAATCGTCCTGTTGTTTTTGCGTATAATGGAGGTCCTGGATCAAGTTGTATGTATGTACATGCAGGTTTTTTAGGAACACGTCGTATGCAGTATGATGAAGTGGATCGTGAAAGTGCTTTTGGACCTTATAAAGTCATCGATAATCCAGATTGTTTGATTGATATTGCGGATATTGTATTGATTGATCCTGTTGGAACCGGATATGGTGTATTGATTGATGAAAGTAAGAAGAAAGATTTCTTTGGCATTGAACAAGATGCAGAAGCCTTATTGACAGTTCTTGAAGCTTGGGTTCGCCGCTATAATCGTGGCTTGTCACCAAAATATTTATGTGGCGAAAGTTATGGATGTACTCGTAGTGCAGTCGCTGCTGGAATTGCTGCCACAATGGGAAGAGAAAGAGGCTATGGTATTGCCTTTGATGGGATTGTGTTCATCGGAAATACAGTTACTGTAGGTAAATACTTTGGTGAAGGCTTACCTGTTGAAACAAGTGTATTGGGATTTCCTACATATGCAGGTGTAAACTGGTATCACAATCATCCAACCAATCAAAGTGTAGAAGATTTTGTAAAAGAAGCTAAGGCTTTTGCAGACCATGATTATGTACTTGCACTTTATAAAGGAGAAGCCATTTCGGAAGAAGAAAAAGAACATATCTTAGAAAAAGTAAGTTATTATACAGGTGTTTCTAGAGAATACTTGATTCGTCATGGCTTAAAAATTGATGATGATGACTATCGTCAAGAAGTATTAAAGACAAAAGGAAAAGCTGTGTCTCGTTATGATGGTCGTGTCACTCGTCCTTTATTAGAGCCTGAACAAGATGAAATCAAAAAGGCATTGTGGGATGATGCGACAGCCGATCGTTACGATACATTCTTCTATGCTGCATTTACAGGAGATCTACTTCCAAAATTAAATGTAAAATTAGACCGTAACTTTATTCCAGGAACTGATTATTATATGCATTGGGATAAAGAAGAAAAGAAAGGTACAACCGCAGAAGAATTACGTTATGCCTTGACGCGAAGACCAGGAATGCGAGCATTCTTTGCGAATGGATGGTTTGATCTATGTACTGAATTTGGATATGCATGGCACACAATGGATCATGCAGGACTACCAAAAGATCGTGTATTCTGGAAAGGATACCAAAGTGGACATATGATTTATCTTGGTGAAGATAATGTTCATGAATTATGTTCAGATATTCGTGATTTTATTCAAGGTAAGAATCCTAAATCTCAATTTTAATAATGGCTCACTTCGGTGAGTCTTTTTGACGTTAATGGGAAGAATTGTTGTTTTCTTTGAATAATACACAACTTATTAATATTTCTTATTTTCGTTAAAATATGCAGATAAACATATATGATTTTCGTGAAATAATACAACACAACATTTTTAAAATTCGTTAAATGTATGCGTTGCACATTTTTGAAATTCGTTTTATACTTTCGATAGAGGATAAAGTATATGATATTTAAGAGAAAAATATATAATGATTTACTTAAATGGAAAGAGTTGTCCATTGGAAAATCTGCAGCATTAGTAGAAGGTGCTCGTAGAATTGGAAAAAGTACAATTGTTGAGGAATTTGCGAAAAATGAATATGATGATTATTTAATATTAGATTTCGCATTGGAAGGAGAAGAAGTTAAAGAAAACTTTGTTAAAAATATTGGGAAATTAGATGTTTTCTTTAGAAACCTATTCTTGTTGAAAGAAAAATCTTTAAAAGGAAAACGTTGTGCCGTTATTTTTGATGAAGTACAATTTTTTCCTGTCGCAAGACAAGCGATAAAATATTTAGTAAAAGATGGTAGGTATGACTACATTGAAACGGGTTCTTTGATTTCAATCAAAAAGAATGTGAAAGATATATTAATACCTTCTGAAGAATATAGAATTAAAATGTGGCCTATGGATTTTGAAGAATTCTTATGGGCAAACAATGATGATTTTACATTTTCCATAATAAAAGAGGCCTTTGATTATAGAAAACCATTAGGAGATGCGATTCATAATAAGATTATGACGAAGTTTCGTGAATATCTTGTGGTTGGAGGAATGCCACAAGCGGTAGAGTCTTTTGTGAATGGTGAAACATATGAACAAATTGATTTCGTAAAGAGAAATATTTTGAGTTTGTATCAGGAAGATTTGGCAAAATATGATGATGAAAATCATGAAAAAGCTTCTGTTGTATTTAAAACAATTCCTGAACAGTTAGAAAATAAGAATTCACATTTTAAAATGTCAAAGGTGGATAAAAACGCAAGATATCAAAATTATATAGACGCGATTTCTTTTATATCCGAATCTATGATTGGAAATGAGTGTATTAATGTTACGCAACCTGAGATTTCTTTGGAACTTTATGCGGATCGTAGTAATTTCAAATTATATATGATGGATACAGGACTATTGATTTCTATGATCATGGCAAGTTCTTCTACAACAGAGGATAATATATATAAGTCATTGATTTTTAATAAATTGAGTATAAACCAAGGTATGATTATGGAAAATATGGTAGCTCAAATGTTGAGAACAAGCGGACATGAATTATATTTTCATGAGTATATGTATGCTTCTAAAGATAAAAAAGAACACAAGTATGAGATTGATTTTATTACATTGCGTAAAAAGAAGATTTGTCCTATAGAAGTTAAATCATCAGGCTATAATTCACATAAATCTTTTGATTATTTTATCGAAAAATATCCAATCAAAGTAGATGATCGATTTATAATTTACACAAAAGATTTGAAATATGAAGATGGAATCACTTATATTCCACTATATATGACAATGTTAATTTAAGAAAGCCGTTGGATTACTACCCAACGGTTTTCTTATAAGGCATTTTTGCACGCATATCTTTTAATCGATCTAATGCCGCTAGTAAAGTTTCATCTTTTTTCGCAAAGTGGAAACGAATATAGCGATTTTCTTCTTCTTTAAAGAAACTAGATCCTGGAACTGCTGCTACGCCCACATTTTTAATGAGATCCACACAGAAATCTAAATCCGAATCATAGCCAAACTCACTGATATCAACCATGACATAGTAAGCGCCTTGCGGTTCGGTATGTGGAATATTTAATTCTTTTAAGCCATTGATGAATAAATCTTTCTTGTGTGTATATAGCTTTTGTAGTTCATCATAATAAGCATCACTAAATTCAAGCCCTACTACAGCTGCTTCTTGAAGTGGAGCAGCCGCACCAACCGTTAAAAAGTCATGCACTTTTTTGATTTGTTCGATGATATGTTCTGGGGCAATACAATAACCCAAGCGTCACCCTGTAATGGAATATGTTTTAGATAGGGAACTACAAGAAATGGTTCTTTCAAACATACCCGGTAAAGAGGCAAAGTATGTATGTTTGTATGGGGCATATACAATATGTTCATATACTTCATCCGTAATCACATATGTATCATATTTTATGGCAAGACTAGCAATATATTCCAACTCTTCTTTTGAGAAGACTTTTCCGCAAGGATTGCTTGGATTGCATAAAATCAACGCTTTTGGATTTTGTTTAAACGCATTTTCTAATTCTTTTTTATCAAAGTTAAATACAGGAGGATGTAAAGGAACATAAATTGGATTGGCACCACAAAGAATGGTATCTGCTCCATAGTTTTCATAAAATGGGGAGAAGACAATCACTTTGTCGTTTGGATCACAAACACTCATCATGGCCGCCATCATAGCTTCGGTACTTCCACAAGTGATAACGATATTTTTGTTCGAGTCTAAATCTAGATTCATATATTTTGATTGTTTCTTGGCTAAGGCATCTCTAAAGTTTTGGGCACCCCAAGTAATCGCATACTGGTTAAAGTCTTCATGAGCAACTTGTTCGAGTCGATTCAATATTTCTTTTGGTGGATCAAAATCAGGAAATCCCTGCGATAGATTGATCGCATCATATTGATTTGCGATTCTTGTCATTCTTCGAATTACAGAATCTGTAAATGTCTTGGTTCTTTTTGATAATTCTTTCATAATCGCACTTCCTTTTTTTCATTTTTTGCATTGTATCATTTTTTGGGGGATTGTAAAATAAAAGTGAGGTGATATTTGATGGAAAAATCAAAAGTATACTATACGGATTTTCATGCCCGTAAATTAGGTGAGGGGTTACCTACAAAATTGCAATTGTTGGCTAAGAAAGCAGGAATTGCCAATTTGAATCTAGACGGAAAGTTTGTCGCAATCAAAATGAACTTTGGAGAATTAGGAAATATTGCATATTTACGCCCAAATTATGCACGTGCCATTGTGGACGTGGTAAAAGAATTAGGGGGAAAACCATTCTTGACCGATTGTAATACAATGTATCCAGGATCAAGAAAGAATGCCTTGGAACACTTAGAGTGTGCCTGGCAAAATGGCTTTACACCACTTACTGTAGGATGTCCCATTTTGATAGGAGATGGACTAAAAGGAACAGATGATATTGAAGTGCCTGTCGTTGGTGGAGAATATTGTCAAACAGCTAAGATTGGTCGAGCTATAATGGATGCCGATGTCTTTATTTCTTTGACACACTTTAAAGGCCATGAATCAACTGGATTTGGTGGAACCATTAAAAATATAGGTATGGGATGTGGTTCACGCGCTGGTAAAAAAGAACAACACTGTTCAGGTATTCCGCATGTTGATGAAAAATTATGTCGTGGTTGTAAACAATGTCTTAAAGAATGCGCAAATAATGGATTGGAATATGATGAAACAACACATAAGATGCATATTAATGAAACAAATTGTGTTGGCTGTGGACGCTGTTTAGGTGCATGTAACTTTGATGCGATTTCCTTCAATAACTATAATGCGAATGAATTATTGAATAAGCGTATGGCGGAATACACAAAAGCTGTTGTGGATGGACGTCCTAACTTCCATATCTCATTGATTGTGGATGTTTCACCAAACTGTGACTGTCATGCTGAAAATGATTTACCGATTCTACCAAATATTGGAATGTTGGCATCTTTTGATCCACTTGCCCTAGATCAAGCATGCGTAGATTTATGTATGAAGGCAAAACCAATGCCAGGATCACAATTAGATAAACATCTACATGATCCAAACTTCTGTGATCATCATGACCATTTCACAAATTCGACACCGGAATCGGAATGGAAATCTTGTTTAGAACATGCACAAAAGATTGGCTTGGGAAATCGAGAATATGAATTAGTTGAAATGAAATAAACCGTAGCTAGGCTGCGGTTTTATTTAAAATGCGAACTAAAATTGGAATAACGATCAACTGAATGATGATGCCTGGAAGACAAGTAATAAAGCTTGCCGTCATAAATACAGATAGTGTATAGCCTTGTGTACTTAGGATGAATGTATTCACAAAACCATTCACGATTCTTCCTGCAAGCATCGCAATAATTAAACTCATGTATAATTTTGACATTTCATTTTCTTGTGGAATATATTTCGAACATAAACCAGTAACTAAACCATATACGGCTAGTTCAATCATCATTTGGGGCAAAATCATAGCTGGAGGCATTCCTGTTGTCATACTGGAAAGAAAGGGTGTAATCATTCCACATGCCAAACCATAGGGTGCTCCACAAAATAATCCACAGATCAATACAGGAATGTGCATGGGTAAAAATATGCTTCCGGCATTTGGTATCACATGAAAGGCCATTGGAAGCAATACGCCTATCGCAATGCATAGAGCACAAGATACTAATTTTTTGGTTGTACTTTTCATAATCTAAATTCCTCATTCTTTAAAAAACAAATTCTTTTAAACGAGAAAATGCTTCTTCTACTAAACTTGTTGGTAAAGCTAAATTCATTCGAATCGTATTGGGGTTCATAAAGGGACGCCCATCTTGCCAACATACACCATAGCGAACGCCTTTCTTTAAAAGTTCATCCATGGTGATATCGTGTGTATCTAAATACTTTGTGCAATCTAGATACAACATATACGTTCCTTCTGGTTTTATGACTTCAATACCTTTGAAATGAGTGCGGATAAAATCAATCGCAAAATCTACATTATTCGCAATCACCTCATTAAGCTCGCTAACCCAATCCAATCCATCTTTACAATAAGCACCCATAAGGGCATGAATACTTAATATGTTAGGTGAGTTATAGTGAGATAAAGAAGCCTGTTTATTTAATCGATCACGAAGATATTTATCATAAATGATATGGTATGAACCGACTAAACCTGCAAGATTGAAAGTTTTACTTGGAGCATAAGCGGCAATCGTTCTTTTCTTGGCATCTTCACTTACAGATTGTGTAGGAATATGCGTATTTTCTTTACGTACTAGATCCGACCAGATTTCATCACTAAATACTAAAACATCATGTTTTTTACAGATGTCTATAAATTTTTGGATTTCTTCCTTTTTCCATACTCTACCCGTTGGATTGTGTGGAGAACAAAATATCGCAAAATGAATATTGTGTTTGATGATCTTCTTTTCAATATCCTCATAATCAAGTGACCAGTTATTCTCTTTTATTAATGGACTATCAATAATTTTTCTTCCCAAGTTATTTAATGTATGAATAAATCCAATATAACAAGGGGATTGTACTAGAATGGCTTCACCGCTAGATGTAAAAGCCTGTAAAGCACTTGATAATATACCAAGAACACCATTTTCATATCCGATAGCTTCTTTTTCTACATCTATGCCATGTGTTTCTTTTTGCCAGAACTGAATGGCTTTATAGTAATCTTCTGGCATTTCAAAATAACCAAAATGAGGTTCATTGATGCGGTTGATCATGTGTCTTTGAATGTTTTCAAAAACAGGATAGTTCATATCTGCAACCCACATAGGAATCCTAGAAAAATTTGGATCTACCTCTACATCTTTGATAGGTAATACATCAAGGGCGAGTGCATCATGGCCTTGACGGTTTAATAGTGTAGTAAAATCGTATTTCATGATAAAAAACTCCTTATTAATTTAATAATATAATTTGAAAAGTGAATATGCAATTTGATATTTGCTTTTTTTCTTGTTGGTTTTGTGGGATGATAAAATAGAAAGAAGGGATGCATATGCGTACAAGATTTTATAACGCACGAGTACTCACAATGAAAGATTTTGATATCTTTTTAGGTGAAGTTTGGGTGGAAGATAATAAGATTATATATGTAGGAAAAGTAAAAGATTCTTCTTTTTGTTTTGATCGAGAAATAGATGTGCAAAAGAATCTAATTATGCCAGGATTTATTAATGCACATACACACTCTGGAATGACATTTTTAAGATCAATAGCCGACGATATGCCACTTCAACAATGGCTTAACGAAAAGGTATTTCCTATTGAGACAAAACTTTCGGAAGAAGATATTTATTATTTTTCTAAATTAGCTATATTAGAATATCTAACGAGTGGAATTACCACAAATTTTGATATGTATTTAAATCCTGAAGCTATTGTTAAGGCAAGCTTAGACATGAAATATCGTACAGTTTTATGTGGAGCTGTTAATGATTTTTGTCTATCTGTAGAAGATGTAGAACGCTGCTTTAATGAATATAATAAAGAAAATAGTTTGATTTCTTATGTCCTTGGCTTTAGTCATGAATACACCAACTCCAAAGAAAAGATTCAACAAGTAGCTGCATTATCTCATAAATACAAAGCACCTGTTTATACGCATTTAAGTGAAACAGAATATGAAGTAAATACATGCAAAGAAAAGACGGGACTCTCTCCTGTTGAGTACTTATGTGATCTAGGTGTATATGACTATGGTGGTGGAGCCTTTCATTGCGTGCATATGAGTGAACATGATTTGGATTTGTTTAAAGAAAAACATTTAAATATCGTCACAAATCCAGCATCCAATTTAAAACTAGCAAGTGGTATAGCTCCTATTCAAGCAATGCTTCAAAGAAAGATTAATATATGTCTAGGTACGGATGGGCCAGCCAGTAATAATTGTCTAGATATGTTTAGGGAAATGTTTTTGGTGACAGGACTCGCAAAATATAAAAACTGTGATGCTTCTGCAGTCGATGCTTATGAAGTGTTGAAAATGGCAACTGTAAACGGAGCTAAGGCTTTAAATTTAAATTGTGGTGTGCTTGAAGCTGGAAAGTTGGCAGATTTAATTGTTTTAGATTTACATCAACCGAATATGCAGCCCATTCATAATATCGCAAAAAATATTGTATACAGTGGATCTAAATCCAATGTAAAATGTACTATGGTCAATGGAAAAATTCTATATGAAGATGGACATTTTTATGTAGGATTTGAGATTGAGGCACTATATGATGAAGTACAAAAAAGAGTAGAAAGGTTAATGCGATGAATATACAGATTTTTGGTAAGAATAAGTGTTTTGATACAAAGAAAGCACAACGCTATTTTAAAGAAAGAAATATTAAGTTTCAGTTTATTAATTTAGACGAAAAAGAAATGAGTAAGAAAGAATTTGAGAGCGTGCTTAGACAAGTTGGCATCGATTCTATGATTGATCCAAAGGCGAAGGATAAAGAATTATTGACAATGTTGAATTACTTGTCGGATAAAGAAGATAAAGTGTATCTCAATCAGCACATATTAAAAACGCCAATCGTGCGAAATGGCAAATTGGCGACAGTTGGCTATGCACCAGACGTATGGAAAACATGGGATTAGTCTTTGTATAAGAAACAATCTTTTTCATGAGAATAAATCACACCGATGGCTTGAAGAAAGGAGTATATAATGGTACTTCCTACAAACTTCATGCCTCTTTTTTTTAGGTCGTTTGAGATGGAATCTGAAAGAGTCGATGTAGTTTTTCCTGTTTCATAAATAATCTTTCCATGTGTAAAAGTACATAAATAATTATAAAAAGTTTGATACTCTTCTTGAATGGATTTAAAAATCTTCGCATTTGAAATACTCGCTTTGATCTTTAATTTGTTTCGAATAATATTTGGATTGTTACTTAATTGTTCGATTTTCTTTTCGTCATACTCAATGACTTTATCAATGTCAAAATCATCATATGCCTCTTTAAAAGCTTCTCTTTTATTTAGAACACACTGCCAACTAAGACCTGCCTGAAAAGATTCAAGTATCAACATTTCAAATAGATATTCTTCATCTGTATTCAGTTTTCCCCATTCATAATCATGATATTCAATATATTTTGGATTGTTTAGATTACACCACGTACATCGTTTCATGATTCCATTTTAAAGTAGATAAAATGTGAATTCAATGATAAAATTGAATCAGTTGGTTATTCTCAATCGAGAATAACGGAAAGGATTTTATGCAAGATTCATTTGGTCGAAATATAAATTATATGCGAATCTCATTAACTGACAGATGTAACTATGCTTGTTACTACTGCAAGCCAGACATCTCAAAACATCTTTGTCATTCGGATATATTGACGTATGAACAACTTTTAGATATTTGTAGATGTGCCATTACTTTAGGAATCACTCGATTTAAAATCACGGGTGGAGAACCCACACTTCGTAAAGGTTATATTGATTTTATTCGTAGATTGAAAGAAATAGATGGTGTAGAACAAGTAACTCTCACAACCAATGGAAGTTTATTTTCTTTTACAGATTTAGATGAACTAAAAAAAATAGGGCTTGACTGTATTAACTTTTCAATCGATACACTTGATGAAGCGGAATATTTGAAAATATGTAAAAAGAACAATTTGAAGAAGGTTTTGTTGAATTTAGAATATGCCTATCAGATTGGTATTGTGGTGAAAGTAAATTGTGTTGTGGACAATCTATTTTCATTTTCTCGATTTGAATCTTTGTTAGAAATGATTAAAGATAAAAAAATTGCGTTACGCTTTATTGAATTGATGCCATTAAAAAATAGTGATCGAAACACAAAAATGAATGAATTAATTGAATATGTGCAAAAGAATTATATGTTAAATGCGTATGATAAAAAGTTAGGTAATGGACCAGCACATTATTATAAAATTACGGATTATCGAGGTTATATTGGTTTTATTGAAGCTTTACATAATAAATTTTGTCAAGACTGCAATCGTGTACGCTTAAGTAGTGTAGGACGTTTGAAATTATGTTTATTCCATATGGATGGTGTGGATTTAAAACCTTATCTAAATAATTTGGAAGAACTAGAAAAAGTGATGAGAGAATGGATATTCAAAAAGCCCAAGGAACATCATTTTGAAGAAGAACATTCGTCGACGGTGATGAATGAAATTGGAGGATAAAATGGAATTAACACATTTTGATGAGCATGGTAATGCACGTATGGTGGATGTAAGTGAGAAGAATATCACTTCTAGAAGTGCTTGTGCCGTTGGAAGTATATTAGTAAATAAAGAGATTGTTGAAAAAATAGAACATAGTGATATGAAAAAAGGAGATGTACTTGGTGTAGCTCGTATTGCCGGAATCATGGGCGTAAAAAAGACGAGTGATTTGATTCCTTTGTGTCATCCTTTAATGATCAATAAGGTCAATATTGATTTTGAGATTGATAAAGTGAATTGTTTGATCTATGCCTATTGCACAGTGAAGTGTAATGGAAAAACGGGTGTAGAAATGGAAGCTTTGACAGGTGTAAATATTTGTCTTTTGACAATTTATGACATGTGTAAAGCTGTAAGTAAAGATATGGAAATAAAAAATGTACATTTGGTTTCTAAATCAGGAGGAAAAAGCGGGGATTTTGTATGGAAGGAATAATTAAGGCAATTTGTATTAGCGAACAAAAGGGAACAGAAAAACATCCGGTTCAAGATATTGAAATCATTGAAGATCATGGACTTGAAAAGGATGCGCATGCAGGTAAATGGCATCGCCAAGTTTCTTTATTGTCCTATGAAAAGCGTGAAGAATTTAAGGCTAAAGGTGCCAATGTAGAAGATGGTGCCTTTGGAGAAAATTTACTTGTTTCAGGTATTGAATTTACAAGTTATCCTGTAGGAACACAATTTAAAATTGGGGATGTATTACTCGAACTGACGCAAATCGGTAAAAGTTGCCATTCTCATTGTGCCATCTATCATCAAGTAGGACAGTGTATCATGCCTCGTCAAGGTGTATTTACACGTGTAATACATGGCGGTCACATTTGTGTTGGGGATAAAGTGGAAGTCATTGAAAATAAAGATTCTAGAATGCGTGTAGCCGTATTGACATTAAGTGATAAGGCAAGTATAGGGCAAAGAAAAGATGAGAGTGGTCCATTGATCGAAAAGATTATGACAGAACATGGATACAATGTGACAAGTGTGACAGTGATTGCGGATGACGAAAATGAAATTGTTTCGCAACTTATCAATTTGAGTGATCGTTGCCAAAATGATTTGATTCTTACAACTGGAGGCACAGGACTTAGTGTTCGTGATGTGACACCAGAAGCCACAATGAAAGTCATGACTAGAAATGTTCCAGGTATTAGTGAAGCATTGCGCTATGAATCGATGAAGTATACAAATAAGGCGATGTTGTCTCGTGGCGCAAGTGTATTAAGAAATAAAACGTTGATTATCAATTTACCAGGAAGTCCTAAGGCAGTAAAGGAAAGTCTGGATATTATTTTAGGACCATTAAAACATGGTTTAGAAATCATGAAAGGGGAAGCGAGTGAGTGCGCAAGGAAGTAATTTGGATTTAACGCCAATTTGGATATCTTTAAAAACCGCAAGTATCACCATTGTGATCACCTTTATTCTTGGATTACTTGCCGCATGGTGGATCTATTCAAGAAAGAGTGAAGCTTTGAAAATGGTCTTTGATGGAATTTTTACTTTGCCTATGGTTTTACCACCTACAGTAGCTGGCTTTTTCTTATTGATGATTTTTGGCGTAAATCAACCCATAGGCAAATTCTTTATGAATGTATTTGGTGTTCGCATCGCATTTAGTTTTAGTGCGACTGTGATTGCAGCTGTGGTCATTTCATTTCCACTCATGTATCGAAATTCTAGAGGTGCTTTTGAACAAGTGGACACAGATTTAGTATATGCCGCAAGAACCTTAGGAATGAGCGAATGGAACATTTTCTTGAAAGTATTGATACCCAATGCCTTGCCAGGAATTATTAGTGGTGGTGTACTTACGTTTGCGCGTGGCTTAGGTGAGTTTGGGGCAACCGCCATGCTTGCAGGAAACATCATAGGAAAAACTCGAACACTTCCTGTAGCTGTATATAGTGAAGTGATGAGTGGGGATATGGAATCGGCTGCTTTTTATGTATGGGTGATCATTGGTATTTGTTTTACAGCTGTGATCTTGTTGAATCTATATCAGTTGTATGTTCGAAAGAAAAGGAGTTTCTAAATGTTGGAAGTACAAATATATAAGAAACTTGCAGAGTTTGATTTAGACATTTCCTTTCAAGTGAACGACAATATTTTAGGGCTTATGGGCGCTTCAGGATCCGGTAAAAGTATGACATTAAAATGTATAGCTGGAATTGAAACGCCAGATCAAGGACGGATTGTATTGAATAATCGCGTTTTATTTGATTCAGAAAAGAAAATAAATGTACCGATTCAAAAACGAAATGTAGGCTATATGTTTCAAAGCTATGCTCTATTTCCAAATATGAATGTATATGAAAATATTAGTGTGGGATTAAGGGCTAGAAAAGTAAAAGACGTGGATATTGTGGTTCAAAAAGTGATGCAGCAATTTCGGATTTTTGAACTTGCTTCAAGATATCCCAAACAATTATCGGGTGGACAAAGACAAAGGGTGGCATTGGCTCGTTTAATGGCTTATGAACCAGATGTTCTTTTATTGGATGAACCATTTAGTGCTTTAGATGAAGATTTGAAGAAAAATTTATTACAGGAACTTAAAAGTGAGCTTCAAATTTCAAAACCGGTTATTTTTGTATCGCACGATAAAGAGGAAGTAAATTATTTGTGTGACCTTAAATATAAAATTAAACAAGGAGAGATCATATGAAAAAAGGTTTAAGTATTTTATTGGTTGGAGTTATGGTCACAAGTTTATTTGGGTGTAGTTTTAATGAACCAAAAGAACAAGTAAAACTTACAATTGCGGCAGCCGCAAGTTTGGAAAACGCGTTTGAAGATGAATTGATTCCAATGTTTGAAAAAGAATATCCAAATGTAACGATTGAAGGGGTCTATGATAGTAGTGGAAAATTACAGCTTCAAATTGAAAAAGGATTAGATGCCGATGTATTTTTTAGTGCAGCTACAACACAGATGAGCGCTTTAAAAGATGAAGATTTAGTGGATGCCGATTCAATTTCAAATGTATTAGAGAATAAATTGGTGTTGATCAAAGGAAAAGATAGCACTACAACAGTCACTGGATTTGACAATATTGGGGATGCTTCCATTATTGCGATTGGAGATCCAGAAGTGGTTCCTGCAGGAAGCTACGCAAAGGAAGCTTTGACAAACTTAGGTGTATGGGATTTTATTCAAGATCGTTTAAGCTTAGCAGGAAATGTAACGGAAGTATTGTCTCAAGTTGAAACACAAAATGCAGAAATTGGCTTAGTTTACGCGACAGATGCTGCAAGTAGTGATAAAGTAGAAGTAGTGGCAGAGTGCGATAATTCATTATTAGCTACACCAGTGCTATATCCAATAGGTCGTGTATCGACTACAAAGCATAAAGATGAAGCTGATTCATTAATTAAATTCTTAAAGAGCGATAAAGCTTTAAAAGTATTTAAAAAATACGGATTTAAAAAAGGAGAATAAAAAATGAAATTAATCAAGACGGAGGATGCCGTAGGGCATGTACTTTGTCATGATATAACACAGATCATTAAGGGTGTCACAAAAGATGCCCTTTTTCGTAAGGGTCATATCGTGACAGAAGAAGATATTCCTTTATTGTTGTCAGTAGGGAAAGAACATTTATATGTTTGGGAAAACGACGAAAGTATGATGCATGAAAATGATGCGGCTATGGTTTTGTTAGACATGTGCAAGAATGATTATATGTCGTATGGTGAGATCAAAGAAGGGAAAATTGAATTAAAAAGTGAGATTCACGGACTATTTAAAGTAGATCGTAAGGCTTTGTTTACTGTAAATTCATTTGGACAGATGATGATTGCGACAAGACACTCAAATACAGTAGTAAATCCAGGTGATAAACTTGCGGGTATGCGTATTATTCCTTTAGTGATTGAAAAGGAAAAAATGGATAAAGTTCGATCACGAATCACATCTAGTATTCTTGAAATCAAGCCGTTTGTATTAAAAAAAGCAGCTGTGATCACAACAGGAAGTGAAGTATATAAAGGAAGAATTCAAGATACATTTACACCAGTTATTCAAACTAAATTGGCTGAGTTTGGTTGTGAAATGGTGTATCATGCAATTTGTGATGATGACGATAAAATGGTGACAGAAAAAATCAATGAAGCTTTAAAACAAGGCGTGGACATTGTTTTATGTACGGGTGGAATGAGTGTGGATCCAGATGATCGAACACCACTTGCGATTAAGAATACAGGGGCGAATATTATTAGTTATGGTTCTCCAGTTCTTCCTGGTGCTATGTTTTTACTTGCCTATAAAGGAGAAGTTCCAATTGTTGGTCTTCCAGGATGTGTGATGTATGCCAAAAGAACAGTATTTGATTTAGTACTTTGTCGTTTGCTTGCCAAAGATGCAGTGACATATGAAGAGCTATGTGATTTAGGTGAAGGTGGATTGTGCTTAGGATGTGATATTTGCACATATCCGAATTGTGGATTTGGAAAATGAGATATAAACTAAAAATTCAAATTGGTAATAACGAACCAAATTTTGGCAAAGGCGTTGTAGAACTATTGGAGTTATGTGATAAGTACGGTTCTCTATCAAAGGCTTATAAAGAAATGGGTATGTCGAATTCAAAGGCTTGGAAAATCATCAAAAGAGCTCAAGAAGATTTAGGGTATGAGTTGGTTTCTACAACGAGTGGTGGAAGTCATGGTGGAGGCTCTTGCTTAACTTTAGAGGGAAAAGAATTGGTACGTAAATATAAATTGTTTCAAAAAAAAATAGAAATGTATTCAAAACAAGTGTTTAAGGAAGTATTTGAAGATGAATAAAGAGGAAGTATTGATTATTACTTTTAAAAGTATTCAAGATGTTCTGGATTTGGAGTCTAAGACAAAAAATGGACGTATAATACCAGTTCCAAGTTGTGTTAAGGCAGGATGTGGTATGTGTTTTATGTCAAAAGATTTGGATGAGGAAAAATGGAAAGCATTTTTAAATGAACAAGGTGTTTTGTATGAGGATATAGTTAGGGTGATTTTTTAATGAATGAAAAAATATATTGTAAGAGTGGGGGATGTAGTGCTAAATTGGGTGCAAAAAAATTGAGTCATATACTAGAAAAAATTGATTCATTTAAAGATGAAAATGTTTTAGTTGGATTTGATTCAAGAGATGATGCTGCTGTGTATCAAATTGATGAAAATCATGCATTTGTATCCACGTTGGATTTCTTTCCACCCATGGTAGAAGATCCATATTTGTATGGTCAGATTGCGGCAACAAATGCACTAAGTGATATTTATGCGATGAATGGTACACCCAAAACAGCTTTAAATATTGTTTGTTTTCCGGAAAATGAGGATTTGAATATTTTAGGTAAGATTATTGAAGGTGGAAATAGTAAGTTAGTTGAAGCTAAGTGTGCTTTGGTAGGTGGACACTCTATTCGTGATGATTCCATTAAATATGGTTTGAGTGTGACGGGTTTAGTGAATCCCACCGATGTAAAGAAAAATAATGGTACGCAATGTGGGGATGTTTTGGTTTTGACAAAGCCCTTAGGTGTTGGCTTGACATTAAATGCGTTACGTATGGATGATTGTTCAAAAGAAATGCAGGAAAAAGTCTTTAAAAGCATGACTACATTAAATAAGTATGCGTGTGATATCTTTAAAAAATATTCCGTGCATGCTCTAACGGATGTAACAGGCTTTGGCTTGTTGGTGCATTTAAATGAGATGTTAGACGAAAAAAATAGTGCAGTGATTTATAAAGATTCGATTCCATATTTTGATGACTGTCAAAAGTATGTCGAAGAGTTTTATTTAAGTGGGGCAGCACAAACTAATCGCAATAGTGTAGAGGGTAAGATTTATTTTGATTGTGATTTTTTTACAGAGGAAATTTTATTTGATCCACAAACAAGTGGTGGCTTATTGGCAAGTGTTGCTAAAGAGGATTTAGAAAAACTTGAGAAAGATTTTAAGGAAAATAATCTTGAATTGTATGTTGTGGGTGAAGTCATTGAGAAAAATGAATATAATGTATATGTAAGAGGTAGTAAGATATGAAAACTTTAGATTGTAGAGGATTGGAGTGTCCACTTCCAGTTGTAAAGACAAAGGAAGCTTTAAAAGAAGAAAATGTAGTTTCAACAATTGTGGATAATGAAATTGCGGTTGAAAACTTAACGAAGTTTGCGAAAGTAAAAAATTATACGGTAAATTCTAAAAAAGAGGGTAAGGATTATATTGTTGAAATTTCAAAGGGTGATGAAGAAGCCGATTTTGAAGTAGAATATACTTATGCAGATTGTAGCTTGGCTAAGCCTAAAACGGTTGTAGTGTTCGCCAGTAATGTGATGGGTTCCAATCCGGATTTAGGTGCGATTTTAATGAAATCATTTATTTTCTCTTTGACAAAACAAGATGCTTTGCCAGATGAAATGATTTTCTATAATGAGGGTGTAAAAATCACAACGACAAAGAGTGAAACTTTAGAAGATTTAAAATATTTAGCGGATAATGGAGTAGAAATTGTAAGTTGTGGAACTTGTTTAGATTTCTTCCATTTAAAAGAAGAACTTCAGGTGGGTTCAGTCACAAATATGTATGATATTGTAGAAAGAATGGAGAAGGCTGATAAAATTATCAAGCCATAAGGATTATGAATAAATGTGTTATTGTGCGTGGTGGAGGAGACATAGCGACGGGGACAATATATAAACTTGTGAAAAGTGGATTTCAAGTATTGGTGTTAGAAGTTGAAAAGCCAAGCGCAATACGAAGAAATGTGGCTTTTTGCCAGGCTGTGTATGAAGGAATATTTACAGTTGAAGATATGACGTGTGTTTTGGTTTCAACAATCGAAGAAGCTAAAAAAGTGATGTCTAAAAATCAAGTTGCCATGATGATTGATCCTAGTGGCGAAATAATTTCTAAAATAGAACATATTGCCTTGGTGGATGCGATTCTTGCCAAGAAGAATTTAGGTACGACAATAGATATGGCACCCATCACAATTGGCTTAGGACCTGGCTTTTGTGCAGGAAAAGATGTACATGTGGTTGTAGAAACGATGCGTGGGCATAATCTAGGACGATTGATCTACCAGGGATATGCTTTGCCAAATACGGGCGTTCCTGGAAATATTAAGGGATATTCAAAAGAAAGAGTGATTCATTCTCCTTGTGCAGGTGTTTGTCACAATGTCAAAAAGATTACAGATATCGTTGAAAAAGGAGAAATTATTGCGTATATCGGAGAGATACCCGTGTATGCGAGCATGTCAGGTTTACTTAGAGGATTAATTCAGGATGGGTACAATGTAACATCTGGATTTAAAATGGCAGATATTGATCCTAGAGTGGATGAATATCAGAATTGTTTTACAGTTTCTGACAAGGCACGTTGTATTGGTGGAGGCGTTTTGGAGGCGATACTGCATGGTTTATCTTGATCAAGCTGCGACTAGCTTTCCTAAATTAGAGGAAGTCAAACAAGCTGTAATGAGGGCATTCGATGTGGCAGGCAATGCGAATCGTAGTTCAAATATGGATTCTTCACGTTTGATTTTTGAAGCAAGAAGAAATATTGCACAGTTTTTTGGCTTGTCTGATTTTCATCGTGTTATTTTAAATGGTGGAAATACCGAGAGTTTAAATACTTGCATTAAAGGAATCTTAAAAGAAAAAGATCATGTGATTACTACCTATGCAGAGCACAATAGTGTGCTTCGTCCTTTATATGAGTTAGAAGAAAAAGGAATAATCACATTAACGATATGTGCTCCTTATTTAGAGGATATTAAAAATCATATTCAAAAGAACACTCGAATGGTTATCATGACACACAGTTCCAATGTGACAGGTGAAATCTTTGATGTGGATTTAATTGGACAGTATTGTAAAGAATGTGGTGTCCTATTTATGGTGGATGCAGCTCAAAGTGCAGGTCATATTCCTGTGTCTATGGAAAATATAGATGTTTTATGTTTTAGTGGCCATAAAGGTCTATTAGGGATTGGTGGTATTGGTGGCTTTTGTGTAAAAGACATGGAAGTAAAACCATTGATTTCTGGTGGAACAGGTATAGATTCTTTTAATCCACAAATGCCTGAGGCATATCCAGAACATTTGGAGGCGGGTACGCAAAATATTGTAGGGATTGCGGCCTTAAATGCAGGGATTCAATATGTTCAATCTCATCAAAAAGAGATTGTGGAAAAGGAATGTTTTTTACTTCAAAAATTATATGAAGGTTTATCTGGCTATGTAGAGTTTTATTCATCTTTAGAAAATTCGACACCTATTGTGGCAATAAATATTCCAGGTAAAGATAGTGCTTATGTGAGCGATTTATTAAATTATAAGTATGGTATTGTGACGCGTTGTGGTGCGCATTGTGCGCCCTTGATGCATAAACATTTAAAGACAGAAGAAAGGGGAATTGTACGTTTGTCTATATCATTTCAAAATACAATAGAAGATGTTGATTTTGTGGTACGTGCAATTCAAAAGATTTCAAATGATTATTAGTGTAATTGGTTCGGGTGGAAAAACAACGTATATCCACGAGTTAAAAGATAAATATGTTTCTTTAAATAAGACCGTTTTAATGTGTACAACGACGCATATGTTGATTGAAGAAGATACCTTAGTCAATTCAAGTTATGATGAAATCATGCAAAGAATTGAAACATATGGATATTGTCATGCGGGAAATCGTTGTGGTGACTTGAAAATTGAGGCGTTAGATGAAGAATTGTTAAATCAATTAAAACAAGTGGTGGATGTGATACTGATAGAGGCAGATGGTTCTAAACATTTACCTTTGAAGTTTCCTAGCGCTAATGAACCAGTCATTGATTCAGATACGGATGAGGTTGTGTTGATTTCAAATCTAAATGGATTAAATCAACCAGTAAAAGATGTGGTACATCGTTACGAGCTTGCGAATTTAGATCCAAGTGAACTTGTAACACCTAGAATTATGCAAGATTTAATACGTGCTTATTTAAAGAAACTAAATAAACCTGTTACAATTCATGTGAATGGAGCTAGTGATTTGTATACGCGTTGTGTAAAGGCTTTATTAGAAGAAAATATGGATGTGAATCTCATTCGAAAGGAATGGTTTAATATGCAGCCTAAGCTAGTAATTTTAGGTTGTGGTCATGTCAGTCAGTATTTGGCTAAAATGGCTAGTATATTAGAACTATATACGATTGTGATTGATAATCGTAAAGAATTTGCGAATTCTCAACATTTTCCTACGGCCGATGAAATTCATTGTATCGATTATGCTCAAATGGACTCTGTATTACCAGATGAAGAGAATGCTTGTTATGTGATCGTAACAAGAGGACATAAGGATGATCGTCTTTGTCTAGAAAAGACGATTCGTAAACCTCATTTATATTTGGGTATGATTGGAAGCAAGGGAAAAGTAAAAAAGACATTTGATGCTTTGATTGAAGAAGGATATTTGAAGGAAGAATTATCGAATGTGCATGCTCCAATTGGTTTAGATATTAAGGCACAGACGCCGTCTGAGATATCGATCAGTATTTTGGCGGAACTTATTGAAATAAAAAATACAAAGTTTAGTTCAAGTGTTTCGAAAGAATTATTAGAATCCAATATGCATGGAACTTTATGTATCATCATCGATAAAAAGGGCTCAGCACCAAGAGGGGTTGGCAGCATGATGTTAGTGCATAAAGATGGAGTCATTGATACGATTGGTGGAGGAAAAGTTGAATATCAGGCTATTTTAGATGCCAAAGAATGTAAGAAAGTTATGATTAAAGAGTATGATTTATCCAATGCAGAAAGTGCTACATTAGGCATGATTTGTGGTGGATATAATAAAGTCTTGTTTATACCGGTGTAGAGGAGGGATTGGATTTGAAGAAAAGAAGAAGACGAGTAAGAAAGTCAGTGATTTTTGTGATTGTTGTATTACTTTTGATTATTGCGTTGTTGATTTCGATGATCGCAAAAAAAGTTAGTGATAAAGAGGTAAGTGAACCTAAACAAGAAAAGACAACAGAAACAAGGAAAGAGAATAAGAAGCAACAAACAAATTTACCAAAGGTGAAAAAAATAAATCAAAGTGGTGACCCATATGAGAATACAGTAACGGTTTCGGATTTAGATTCAATCTATATTCTTGTGAATAAGTATTCAGGATTACCAGCAGATTATGAACCAAGTGATTTAGTTCAGGTACCTTCGAGTGGTGAAAATGAGAATGTGCGCATGCGAAAAGAAGCGGCAGAGGCATTTGAAAAGTTGATTGAGACAGCATCAAATGAGGGGTTCATTTTGAATGCTTGTTCAGCTTATCGTTCTTATGCATACCAAACAGATTTATTTAATAGGGGAGCTGCAAGCAATGGCGAAGAGTATGCGGATCGTTATTGGACTCGTCCAGGATATAGTGAGCACCAATCTGGATTAGCAGTGGATATTCGTATGGATAATGATTGTAGTGATTTAGATGCCGTTCGAAATAATTCGCACTATGATTGGTTGTTAGAAAATATGCATATGTATGGCTTCATTTTGCGTTATCCTGATGATAAGGAAGATAAAACTAAAATTGCGCCTGAAAGCTGGCACTTGCGTTATGTGGGTCAAGATTTGGCAACGTATTTGTATAAAAATAATTTAGCGTTAGATGAATATTATGGAGCTTAGGCAATCATTGGATTGCCTTTTTTTGATTTATCAAATGGTATATTGTATACTAAAAATGACGTATATAAAGGATAAATACATGATGATTGATAAAAAGATAATAGTAGGTGTAAGAAATAAGGATGCGAATGCGAAAAAAGAGCTTATTTCATTGACGCGAAATCATTTGATACAAACGATTTACAAGCGATATATTGGTTTAGAAGAAAAAGAAATCAATGATATCTTACAGGCAACGTATACATATGCATTTATGCATATGGATAAATTGAGTGATGATAAAAATTTTTTAAAATGGATTACGGTCTTGTTGAATAAACAATTGCGTGAGTATATGCAGGCTAAAGAGCATGCGGATGTAACTACAGCTTTGCGTGGACTTCCTCAATATAGACAATCGGATGTGGATGATTGTTTAAATGAGATGCCAGAAAATCAAAAGACAGTGACAATCATGCATTGTCTAGGGAAACTGAAAGAGAAGGATATCGCGAATCGTTTAAAAATGAGTGAAGAGGGAGTGGCTCGTTTATTAAAGAGTGGTAAACAAAAAGTGAAAGATGTATTGGAAAAGAAGTAACATTATAACTTTTGTTGAAATGAATTTTATTAAAATCGATTTTAATAAAAACTATTTTAATAAAAGAATAATACTCTTTTGTAATGAAAATGTATTGGATAAGAAGTGACAATGATATTTATTATTGTCCTTTTTTTTGATTTCGCATAAAATGTAGGCATATGAAAAGAGACACAAAAAGAGTATTAATACTATCACTTAAAATAGGTGTAGGAAGTGCAATTGCGATTATCTTAGCTTATTTTTTCAAATTGGATAATCCAACAAGTGCAGGAACGATTGCGTTGTTATCTTTGTTGACAACAAAGTGGGGAACAATGAGGCTTGTTCTTAGAAGAATTTCCACCTTCTTTGTGACAATTTTATTCTGTTTTATTTTCTTTGAATTAATTCCAAGCCATTGGATAGCTTTTGGACTTGTGATTGCGTGCTTAGTTGGGTACAGTGAAAAAATGAAGTGCCAGAATACATTAAGTGTAAATGCGATGATTGCCGTGCATTACTTGAGTTATTTGGATTTTAGTCTTCACTTTATGATGAATGAGTTTTATTTGATTTTAATTGGAGCCATTATTGCCTTCTTATTGAACCTGGTTCATGATTATAGTGGAGAAGAGGAGTATTTGAATTCTTGTATGATTTATATGGAGGACAAGATTCAGAGCTTGATGTATCAAATTGTTCACTATATTCAAAGTGAAGAAAGAAACACGACAATTTGGAAAGAATTAGAGGATATAAAAGAGCAAGCTGAAAAATATATCCATATTGCGATGGAATATCAGGATAATACGTTTACGAATTTGCCAGATTATTATATTCGTTATTTTGAAATGCGTGCTTTACAATGTGACATTCTGCATATGTTGCACTATAAGATTCGAAAGATTCGTAAGATGCCAAAAGAGGCGAATGAATTAGCAAATTATATTGAATATTTAATTCCGTTTATTCATGAAAAAAATGATCCGCAGCCTCAAATTACTTCACTTCATCAGATGTTCAAAAACAAGCAGGGGGAGGCTCTTCCTAAAAGTCGAATTGAATTTGAATCAAAGGCAATGCTTCTGCATATTTATATGGATTTAGAAGAGTTTTTATACACAAAAAAGAAGTTTATTGATCAAACGACAGAGGAACAGAAAAAGTTGTATTGGAGATGATATACATGAAATCAATCATTATTGTAACTGTTGTATCTATTATAGTTTCTATTGGAATCTATAAAGGAATTCGTAAAGTATTGTATAAAAAGGATGTCACAAATAAGGCTAGTTTTGCCAGATTAATAAAATATATTTTGGTTTTTATTAATGGAATGATTTTTCTTGGACAATTTGAACAGACAAAACCTATTATGTCCTATCTTGCTGCATCGAGTGGAGTGGTCGCCTTAGTTTTAGGTGTTGCCGCTAAAGATGCCTTTGGAAATCTATGTAGTGGTTTAATGATTTTAACGTTTAAGCCATTTGTCGAGGGCGATTTAATTAAAGTCAATCAAGGTGAATTAATTGGTTATGTTGAAAGTATTCGTTTTCGCCATACGATTATTCGTACATATGAAAGTAATCGTATTATTGTGCCAAATGCAACATTGAATTCGGCTACGATTGAAAATGCATTTTTTCAAGATACACGAAAAAATAACTATTTAGAGATTGAGGTTTCTTATGGAACGGATATTGATTTGGCGACAGATATTTTAAAGAGTTTAGTTGAAAAAACAATGATTGAATATGAAATTCAAAGTGAGGATCCAATTGAAGTAAAAGTAATCAACTTTTCTACAACAGGCATTGATTTGCGTGTTGTTGTTCCAAGTAAAACGAGTTTAGAGGGTTTTGATATGCTCGCAAAAATTCGTTATGAACTTATAAAAGAGTATGAAAAAGCGAATATTCATTTTGGAAATTATTCAGTAGAGGTAAGTCAATCATGATAAAAGTATATACAGAAGTCTTGGAATTTAATAATTTAATGTATCGCTACATGAGTTTACCTAACTCATTATCTTTGGCGGATTTAGCTTATTATACATTGGCATCTTACTTATCTGAAGAATATGCTGATTTTGTGATTGAGTCGAATGGTATTCCTTTTGCGTGTCCAAATTGTGAGGATGAACAATTTAATAAGTTACCTTGTGCTTCATCGATTCAACCAGATTTCAAAGAGGGAGATACTTTTAAGATGGTTTATGATCTAGAAGAGCCTTTTGAGATTGAAATTCAAGTTGAAAAAGTGGATGATATAGAAGAAGATGCGAATGTGGTCAATGGTCGTGGCTTTGCGATATGGGATGGTTTTAAAGAGTTTCAGGATTATTATTATCAATCCATGGAATTATTTAAAGAATATGTGAAAGCGAATGATATGAATTTATCGGATTTTCCTGTGGATGAAGATCTTGATATTATTGAATTAAACAAGGTATTGGAAGATAATTTTGAAGAATTAAAAGATGTGTATGAGGGTGAGTAGATGAAAGTATATGAGATGAGTTTTCGTGATATGGATCAAAAAATGGTAGAGATTCATGGCGTGAAAATGGTTAAGCTTTTAGAGAAGATGGGATTAAAGTTAGATAATCTATATGGTGCATTAATGTATGGTTATATCGATCATAATGCGGGCTTTATTTTTGAAATCGTAGCTTTGGAAACAAAGAAACGTAATATTGAATATCGTATTGTGCCGATTGGTGTATCTTGTAAGATTCCTCGTTTTGATGTGCAGGAAATGGATATTCAAATCTTGGATAATGTGAATGTGGAATTGTTCCAAGATAAGATTGATATGGTTGAAAAGGCTACAGAAGTTTCTAAAGAATTAGAAGAGCTTCGTCTATATAAAGAGTTAGATTCATCCAGACATTTAGAGTATCCAGATGATATCATGGTATATTTTTTAGAAGAAGGAAAAGATGTAGAGGCATGCTGGGTTCGTCTTGAAGGAATACAAGATGGAAAGATGTATGGAAGTGTATTAACGGCTTTGCGCCAGGATTTTGGTGTGAAAGAAAAGGATACAATTTATTTTGGCATGACAGAAATGGAAGATCACAAGTTGGCGTGTGTGTGGGTGAAAGAAGATGAATAAAGAGGATTCATTATATTCAATTTATGTACAAATATTAAAAGAAGAATTAGTGATGGCTATGGGTTGTACAGAGCCTATCGCGATTAGTTATGCGTGTGCTAAGGCAACGCAAGTGCTAGATCATTTGCCAGATTGTATTGTTGTTAAGGCAAGCGGAAGTATTATTAAAAATGTGAAGAGTGTGATTGTACCTCACACGAATGGCTTAAAAGGCATTGAAGTGGCAGCAGCAGCTGGCGCTTTATATGGGGATGCCGACGCAAAACTTGAAGTACTTTCTAGTGCGAGCCGTGATCAAATTGAAGAATTACCAGAATACGTTCAGAACACAAATATTACAGTGCAGCACATTGAACAAGGTCATGTATTTGATTTAGAAATTAATGTTTATTATGAACAAGAACATGCAAGTGTTCGTATTGTAGATACGCATACGAATGTTGTTCAAATTGAAAAAGACTGGAAAGTTATTTTTGAAGATAAGACGACAAGTTTAGAACATAAGGCGGATCATAGTGCTTTGATCATGAAACAAATTTGGGATTTTTCACAAACAGTAGATATTGAGGATGTAAAAGAAATATTGGATCGTCAAATTGCTTGTAACATGGCTATCGCAAATGAGGGAATTCATAATTCGTATGGTGCAAATATTGGTCATGTGATCTTGAATATGGATTTGGATTGTGTAAAGACAAGGGCCAAAGCTTATGCGGCGGCTGGGTCGGATGCAAGAATGAATGGTTGTGAACTACCAGTAGTCATTAATTCAGGAAGTGGAAATCAGGGGATTACTTGCTGTGTGCCGGTTGTTGTATATGCCAAAGAATTGAATTCTACGCAAGAACAATTGTATCGTGCTTTAGTTTTATCGAATTTGACTGCTATTTATATTAAAACAGGTATTGGTACTTTATCAGCATTCTGTGGGGCTGTTAGTGCTGGAGCTGCTGCAGGAGCTGGTATTGCCTACTTATATGATGGAACATATGAAGAAATTCAACATACCATTGTGAATGCGTTAGCTATTCTTTCGGGAACCATTTGTGATGGGGCAAAGGCTAGTTGTGCAGCTAAAATTGCTTCTAGTATAGATGCCGGTATCATGGGATATTATATGTATAAAAATAAGCAACAATTCTATGCGGGAGATGGAATCGTTGCTCATAGTGTGGATGAAACAATTCAAAATATTGGAACTCTAGGTTCTCAAGGAATGCTTCAAACAAATGATAAAATTATTGAGATGATGATTTCTTGCGATTAAAAGTCGATAAGCGAATGATTAGTTGAGGTTCATATTCCATATGGACGATACGTTTTCGTTCGCTTTTTGTTTGTTCTAGAAGAATGTCTACAGCTTCTTTTCCTTTCTCACAAGCACCGTGGTCAACACTTGTAAGTTGTATTTGAGGAAAATCAGCTTCCGGAATATTGTCAAATCCGGCTACACTTGTTTTGATGTTGTGATCTTTTAAACAGGCTAAGATACCTAAAGCTGTCATGTCATTATTTCCTATGTAGGCATCGTATTTATCACCTAAAATTTGTTTTGTCAAACGATACCCGTTTTCATATTCCCTTTTTTCAATTGGGTACATGTCAAATTGTTTAGAAGAACTAAAGAATACTTGTGTGTTGGATATTACACTTTTTACACCTTCATATCTTTCGTTTCTACCTATTTCTGTTGTATCTAATGGACTTGAAATATACGCAATTTTCTTATGTCCTAGTTGTTTTAAATGATTACCTAATAGATTTCCACATTTAAAACTATTGAGTTCAATCGAATCACAATCGAGATTTTTTGGCTTATCTCCAATAATGATGCATGGAATTTGTTTGGAAAGTGCATTCCATTCATCAACAAATTTTGGGGGATATAGAAGAATGATTCCACATGGTTTTAATAGTTTTAAGCTTGAAAGTGCATGTTTTTCGAGCTCATCTTTACGAAGTGTGGAAATTGTAAGAATTTGTGTTTTGGTCTTGTTTGCTTGTTGAATGATGCTTGAAACGACCATAGAATAATATGAATTTGATAAATTCGAACAAATAACGACAATCGTATTCTTAGTATTTGAATATCTTTTTTTTACTTCTGGCTTTTTATATCCCATTTGTTTGGCTGCTTTTTTGACAAGTTTAACAGTTTCTTCTTTGAATGATACATTTTTATTATCACTTAAAATCATAGATACAGTGGATTGTGATACATTTAAAGCTTTGGCTATATCGCGTGTAGTTACTTTGTTTCTTTTTCCCATAATGAACCTCTTTTGATTTATTTTGATTAATTTATCGATTACTAATCAAATTATTAATCAAAGCCTATTTTTATCTTACACCATTTTATTTGATTGTCTAGCTATTAATCAATAATTTGATTAATAAAATCAGTTGGCTTTACCCGTTTGAAAGGAAATAAAAATAGGCGTATCGTTACTTTGAAAGAGGTGTGAACTATGTATGATTGTATAATAATTGGAGCGGGTATCAGTGGATGCTCTTTAGCTTTTGAATTGAGTAAATATAGTGGAAAAGTATTGTGGTTAGAAAAAAATAATGATGTGGCAGATGAAACGACCAAGGCCAATAGTGCTATTATTCATGCGGGCTATGATCCAGAGCCAAATACTTTGATGGCAAAATATAATATTTGGGGTAATAAAATTATTCCTTCTTTATGTAAAGATTTAGATGTTCCATGTAAGAACATTGGCTCTTTAGTTGTTGGATTTAATGAAGAGGATGACAAGACTATTGAAATGTTATATAAGCGTGGTGTGGAAAATGGTGTTAAAAATCAGCGCATTATTAAACAGCCTGAATTATCAAAAATGGAACCAAATTTAAATCCAGCTTGCAAAAGCGCTTTATATGCACCAAGTGCATGTATTATCAATCCTTGGCAGTTTGCGATTGCACTGAGTGAAGTGGCAATTCAAAATGGTGTAGAGCTTCGTTTGAATGAAGAGGTTACAAGTATAAAAAAAGATGGGGATATCTTTATTGTGAACGAAAAATATAAAGCTCCATTAGTCGTAAATTGTGCAGGCGTTATGTGTGATCGTGTTACGGGTCTAATTAAAAAGCCGGATTATAAGATTACACCAAATAAGGGTGAATACTATTTGTTGGATAAATCACAAGGAAACTTGGTTCATCATGTTATTTTCCAATGTCCTACAAAGATTGGTAAGGGTGTGTTGGTAGCTCCTACTGTAGATGGAAACTTGATTGTAGGTCCTACAAGTACAAATACAGATGTGGATGATTATTCAACAAGCGCTGCAGGTTTAAAAACAATTCGTGAAAATGCGGTGAAATCTGTACCGAATATGAAACTTCAAGAAAATATTCGTACTTTTGCAGGATTGCGTGCAAGAAGTGATAAAAAAGATTTTATTGTTGGCGAAGATGAGGATGTGCATAATTACTTCTCGATTGCAGGTATGGCAAGTCCTGGTTTAAGTAGTGCAAGTGCAATCGCATTAGATGTTGTGAGAATGATGCAGGAAAAGAATTATTTTTTAAATTTAAAGAAGGATTATGTTTCTACAAGAAAAGTTGTTCGCTTTAAAGAAATGTCACATGAACAAAGAAAAGAATATATTGAAAAACATCCTGAATATGGTCGTATTATTTGTCGTTGTGAAACGATCAGCGAGGGAGAAATTATTGATGCGATTCGTCGTAGTCCAAAACCAGTGAGTTTAGATGGAATCAAACGTCGATGTAATGCAGGTATGGGAAGATGTCAGTCTGGGTTCTGCGGACCTAGAGTACAAGAGATTCTTGCCAAAGAGTTGGGCGTTAGTCAACTAGATATCATGTTAGATAAGAATGGATCTTATATTTTGTGTGGAAGAACAAAGGAGAATGACGATGAATAATAAGTATGATGTAGTAGTCATTGGTGGTGGTCCTGCAGGTCTTGCCAGTGCGATGGCAGCCAAACAAAATGGCGCAAAATCTGTTTTGATTATTGAACGAGATAAAGAGTTGGGTGGTATTTTAAATCAGTGTATTCATAATGGTTTTGGTTTACACCACTTTAAAGAGGAATTAACAGGCCCAGAATATGCCGGCAAATATATTGATGAAGTCAATAAGACAGATATTGATATTTTATTGGATACAATGGTTATTGAGATTACGCCAGATAAAATGGTGTATTGTTCAAGTAGTATTCATGGATGTTTAATGATTCAGGCTAAATCAATAATTTTAAATATGGGTTGTCGTGAAAGAACGCGTGGAGCCATTGCGATTCCAGGCACAAGAGCTTCTGGTGTATTTACGGCTGGTGCTGCACAGCGATATGTAAATATTGAAGGGTATATGCCTGGTAAAAGAGTTGTGATTTTGGGTAGTGGTGACATTGGTTTGATTATGGCTCGAAGAATGACTTTAGAAGGCGCAAAAGTTTTGGCAGTTGTTGAAGTTATGCCTTATTCGAATGGTTTGAATCGTAATATTGTTCAGTGCCTACATGATTATGATATTCCATTGTATTTAAGCCATACAATTACAGATATTGTGGGTAAGTCGAGAGTAGAAAAAGTTGTTGTTTCTAGGGTGGATGAAAATAGAAATCCAATTGAAGGAACCGAGATGGAATTTGATTGTGACTGCGTTTTATTGTCAGTTGGATTGATCCCAGAAAATGAGTTGTCAAATGATTTAGGGGTTGAAATGGATTCTAGAACACATGGACCTATTGTTTATGAAAATATGGAGACTTCTATGGAAGGGGTATTCGCATCAGGCAACGTTGTGCATGTGCATGATTTAGTGGATTTTGTAAGTTTGGAAAGTGAAAAGGCTGGAATGGGTGCTGGTCGATATGTTTCAGATGGCGAAGTATCTAAGGATCGTGTTGTTAGAACGATAAATGGAGATAATATTTCGTATGTGGTTCCGCAATATATTCGTAAGGATAATGTAGAAAAGAGTGTTGAACTATCTTTCCGTGTAAGCAGACCAACACAACAGGTAAATATTGTTGTGAGGGATGGGGATACTGTAATTGCGAAGTTTAAAAAGGAACATGTGATGCCAAGTGAAATGGAGAAGATATCTATTCCTAAAGTGTTGCTTGAAAAGGCAGATAAAGAATTGGTTGTATCTGTAAAGGAGGATGTGCAATGAGAGAGTTAATTTGTATAACTTGTCCTAAGGGTTGTCACTTAAAGGTGGATGAAGAAAATGATTATAAAGTAACTGGAAATGGATGTCCTAGAGGTGCAATCTACGGAAAAAAAGAGTGTACGCATCCAACTCGTGTGGTGACAAGTACAGTTAAAATTGTAGGTGCTGAAATTGAGAGATTAAGTGTGAAGACGAATGGGGATATTCCAAAAGAAAAAATTTTTGATGTGATGAAAGAGTTGAATCATGTAGTTGTGAAGGCACCAGTACATCGTGAAGATGTAATTGTCTCTGATATTTGTGGTACGGGTGTTGATTTAGTTGCGACGAAAGACTTATAATATTTCTGTTAAAAAGTGGGGAGCTTTTAGGCTGAGAGTAGGCTAGTCCTAGACCCAATAACCTGATTTGGATAATGCCAACGTAGGGAATATATCTTTTTGATAGTGAGCTGCAGATTGGTTTTTCTGCAGCTTTTTTCTTGGTGGTGAAAAAATGAATTATTCTATTTTTGATGTGGATGGAACAATACTAGATTCAATGGGAGTATGGAATACTTTGGCAAGTCGATATGTTCAAAGTTTGGGTATAGTTCCAGAAAAGAATCTTGATAAAATTGTTTCAGATATGAGTTTAGAACAGAGTGCAACATATTTGAAGAAGCATTATGGAATCAAAAAATCAGAAGAACGAATCATTTCAGAAGTATTGAATCTTATATCGGATTTTTATAGGTATGAAGTGAAGCTTATGCCTGGGTTTAAAGATTTTATTTCACATTATGATTCAGTCAATGTGATTGGTACAAGTTGTGATGAAAAGCTAGTAAAAATTGCGTTGAATAGACTGGGTGTGTTAAATAATTTTGAAGATATTATAACTTGTTCAAAGGTTAATAAGTCAAAGGATGATCCGGATTTTTATTTGGCTTGTGCACAAGTTTTAAAACAAAGACCAGAAGATATAGTTGTGTTTGAGGATGCAGATTATTGTATAGATGTGGCAAGAAAAATTGGATTTAAAGTGATAAAAATAAAAGATTGGAGAGATTTAAATGAAAAGTGCATTAACAATTACGGGAAGTGATTCGAGTGGAGGAGCAGGCATTTAGGCAGATATCAAAACAATGTGTGCTAACCATGTATTTGCGACAAGTGCAATTACGGCATTAACTGCGCAAAACACATTGGGAGTTACAGGTATTGTGGATGTAACACCTGAATTTTTCGGTGAACAACTAGATGCAGTATTTACAGATATTTATCCGGATGCTATAAAGATTGGAATGGTATCAAGTTCTAGTTTGATTGAAATAATCGCAAAGAAACTTAAGGAATATAAGGCAGAAAATATTGTGGTCGATCCTGTAATGGTTGCGACAAGTGGTGCAAGATTGATTAGTGAAGATGCGATTGAAACATTAAAAAAAGAATTGTTGCCTTTAGCTACTTTGATTACTCCAAATATTCCAGAAGCTGAAGTACTTTCAGAAATGGATATTACGGATGAAGCTAGTATGGTTGATGCGGCAAAAAAAATCAATGAAACTTTTGGATGCGCTACTCTAGTTAAGGGCGGTCATCAAATCAATGATGCGAATGATTTATTATATAGAAATGATTCATTTACTTGGTTTAAAGGGAAACGTATCAATAATTCAAATACACATGGTACGGGTTGCACTTTGTCGAGCGCAATCGCATCAAATCTTGCGAAAGGATTTGATTTGGATGATTCGGTAAAACGTGCAAAAGATTATATTTCAGGTGCGTTAAGTGCAATGCTTGATTTAGGTAAAGGCTCAGGTCCGATGGATCATTCGTTTGCGATAGACAATGAATATACAACAGAATATGAAGGATAATAAGAAAACCATTCTAGTGTTGGTGTCTAGAATGGCTTCTTTTTGTTTATTATTATTTATTAGGAGAGAGATATGAATATTGGTTTATTTTCTATATTCATTGCCTTATCTTTAAGGCACTTATAGAATATCATTCTATGTTG
>OLGL01000252.1_pt1 | contig 68766 bp, 74 predicted proteins | sample 1605041 | NCBI WGS metagenome assembly OLGL01 (sample SAMEA3888905, study PRJEB22519) | human gut metagenome | biome: human gut; feature: human-associated habitat; material: faeces | place: Denmark | collected 2010 | reverse complement strand
TTACTTTCCGACCATAATACCCTCTGCGTTCCGGGCCGGAAAAGTAAGGAGGATCAGTGATAGCAATGTCAAAATATTTGTCTGGGAATTGTTTCATGCCCTCCATGCAGTCCATGTTGTAATATCCATATTCCATAAGTCACTCCTCTGGTTGATACGGCTCCGGCAGCGGCATCCAGGCAATAATCCTCACCGACTCATCACCCAGATGCCAGGAGCCAGCATAATACTGCACAAAACAGCATTTATGTCATCTAAATAATCATCATAAATCTCACATTCTTCACAATCATCTGTACAATCGTGTACATAATCGCAATACGGGCAATCCATGCTTTTTTACCTTCTCATCTAATTTTCTTTCTTGCCATACTCCTGTCTGCTTTTATCTTTCAGCATCCGCCTCATCATTCGGTTAGGGGCGGCAATTTCAGCCATGCCGCCCTTTCTACATCCAAACTGTTTGCTGTACGCTGTCAGGCCTAATGCCATACCAGCAGCCATGGTTTTACTTGTCCTGCTTTTTCCCATTGCTTACCTCATTCTTTATTCTTCTTCTCTTTCTTCCCAGTTCTCGCAACAATGACTATAATCTGTCCAATCTGTGCAGTAATCACTCTCACCATTGGCGCATACCCAGTCATCTGATATATCTTCATGCCTGCGCCATCTGCAAGTTCCACAGCATTTTCTCATCTGTTCTTTCCCTCCTCCTGATACGGTGCCGGCAGCGGCTTCCATGCGATCACTTTTACCTTCGCAAAAATACGTTCTTTTTCACACATCCATCTTCCATCTACCGTATATGATGTGTCACATATTATTGATCCATCTTCCAGTTCGAGCATTACATTTACTTTATCGGACATCCCTTCAAACATTGATTTGTGCCATTTATCAGTGCCTTTAAGTTTTGCAAATATTGATGCTTTTTCTTCGGGCAGCCTGTCTTTCACTGAAATCCAATCGTCATTTACATTGTTCTGTTTTGCGGCATTTGTAGCAGCCACAATTACTTCCATTGCATCCTGAAGGGATACCGTAAGCATCACGCCTGACTGCATATCCCTGATCGAAAAAATACCAATCTCCATGCTTGCAGAAATATGAGCATCGCTCTTTTCTCTCTGCTGAAATGCAGTTCCTTCTTCTGCCGGATTCTCCAGAAAGTCTGTTCTAATACATTCAGCCACTCCGATTACTCCGTCCCCAGGTCCATCCTGGGGATTGCTCGGTTTTCTGATCTCCATTGTCTTGTCCTCCTTAATCTCTGATCGGAAGCGGCACACTAATTTCATCTCTTACGATGGTAACTCGCCCTTCCTTAATAATCGCTGTTGCGTGTGGATCGAAATGCTTGTTGAGGTATTCCAGCATGGGGATTGCTGCATCCTTCAGCTCCTGAGAAGATTCTTCTTTTACCTCCGTATGATGGTCTGTTTTCCCCTGTACGACGTAAATAGCACACATACTTTCTATTTGCTCTGGTTTCATATGTACCTCTTTCGTAGAAGCAAGTACCTCTTGATAAATCATCTCGGTTAATTCCTCAACATCTCTGGCTGCTGCATTGGGATTTGGTGCTTTATTGATTCTGTCCAACAATTCCTTCTTACGTTCAATCCACATCTTTTTGTAAACATCCATGATTAAAACTCCTCTCTTGGCTCCTCATAGCCATATCCATCATCCTCGTAGTTACTTCCAAAAGGCAGGTTCCCCGGTGCAATATCCTCTTCTGGAGGATTCATTCCATCAAAAGCATTGGACATATCTTCAGCCGCTTCCGTATCGCTTTCAGAAGTTTCCTCGCCTTCTTCTGCCTCCGACTCTTCACATTCTTCGCCGAAAGGCCCAGGCAACGCTACAATCTGCCTTCCTTCGATAGCTAACTGCTCTGCTCCTTCCCCGCAATTATCTTCAGGATCATTGACGCACTGAAAATCAGCATCAAAGATTGACCTCTGTGTGGTGTTGGCAATAGGCTTAACAACGAACTCTTTCCGTTCATCATCCCATACCATTTCCATTCCTTCATAGCTAATCCCACCTTTGGTTTCATCCTTAATTTGCATCATAGAACCAACTTTGTGCGCAAATGTAGGGGATAACACTTTTCTGGTTTCACCCTCGATGTACGGATCCGTATTCTGGATAAAATCCTGTTTAAGTGAAATATCAATCTTAATCGTAACGCTACCTTCAAGGCTTCCCTTCTCGACCATATTCTTCAATAATTTCTGCATCACACGGTCCGCATCACGCTGCATTCTTTCAAATGCACTGTCGGCAATATGCAAATTCTGCTCAAATAATTCCATATCACTTTTCCACCTTTCCAAATTTGATTTTATGCTCGATCATATACTGCTTTAAGCCCATGATTTCTGCCTTAGTTCCGTAAACGGTGAAGGATGCCTTATACTGTTTGGTATCCTCCTCCGGCACAGCTGCGGATGTGTCCGGCACATCAATAGAGTCCACCGGTCTAACTTTTTCTTCCGGTTCAGTAACACTTTTGGGTGGTTCATTTACGATTTCAGCCGTTTGTGTTACATTTTCTACCGGATTCTGTACGCTTTCTTCAGTTTTCTGCACAATCTCATCAGATTCCGATATGGATTCAGCAGCTTTTGCCTCAGCTTCTCTCACAGCCTTGGCTTCTTCCTCCTTGCGTATTCTTTCTTCTTCACGTTTCTTCAGTTCCTGAAGTCTGCTTATTTCTGCTATAGCTTTTGACATATCAAATGTCTTCATATATACATCCTGGGCAAACATTCTGTATTCCGCATCCAGACTGTCAAGAGTGTTCAAATCTGTTTTTACTCTATCAACCTTTCCTCTGATGTCCGTCTTAGCTTTGTTAAGGCTGACTGTGGCGTTCAAATACCTCTGGTCGAAAACTCTATCAAATGTCAAAACTCCTTCCAAATCCAAGACAATCTCCTCGAAATAATCCTCCAATGCCTGCTTTTTCTCATTTCCCACACGTTCTTCATACTCTTTGATCTGGCCGTCGATCATTTTGATAGGCTTATCAATGAGAGCAACAACTTCGTTCACCTCAGTTTCAAACTGTGTACAAGGTTCCATAAAAGCCTTCTTCACCTGAATGCGTCGGTCAGAAATCGCCTTCTTCATTGCGTTCAGAGTCGATCTGTCATTCTTTGCATCCTTGATCTGTTCATCGGTGTATGTTATCCCTTCATACTGCTTCATCGTGCGAGCAATAAGCTCCTCGAACTGTTTTTTGTTCCATTCAATATGTTTCAGAAATTCTCCTTCAGTCGGATTCTGAATCACCAAACTTAGTTCTTTATAATCACTCATTTTCATAAACCTCCGTATCTAAAAAATGAACATCTCTTGCTGCCGGTGTTACTATCTTCCCATCTGGCAGCTCTACAATCGCTACAGTAAAGTTTCCCGGTCCTGACTCAAACTCTTCATAGTCATTTCCCCACTGGTGGAAAAGACCGACAGCAAATTCTCTCTCTACAAACTTTCTCGTATCCTTATCGTACTCCGTATACTTCCCTTTACATTTTCTCAACTTTCGTCTCCTCCAATCTGCCGGATGATTACCTCTACTCTTGGTTCTTCTGAGAAGAACTTGCGAACCTGGCAGTCTACAATCTGCGTATCATCCTTATATGCTACCTGATTGAGAGCATCGGCAATCATCTTAACCACATTGTCCATATCCGGTTTCTTAGTCGGTCGAATAATGTTGGCAAGTTTCTGTTCTTTCAACTTCTTGCTTCCACTTTTCGGTATGCTGTAATATGCCAGAATCCTTAAATCCAACATTGCATCATCTGGGAATCGGAACCCTTTACACTGAACCATATACCCTGTATGTACCAGTGTTTCATAGTTTACGGTCTGCCTCGGCGTGAAAGCTCTGCCAGTCTGGGTGCTGAACCTTGGACGCCCCTTTCCTTTTGGCTCGCCAAGGACAATAAATCTAACCTCCTTCATCGGTTTCACCTCCTATTTGGCGGTATCTGCATTTTCACTATCATCTACAACTTTGAGAAAATAGCAAAGAGTCCTTCCGGTTGGCGTATTCTTCTGTTTTCCCTGACTGACCGTATATCCATTGTCAATCAGAATCTGAGCAACCTTTAAGCGATCCTCCTTGTTATAAATCTTCAATTTCATTACTTCCGCCATATTAGCCCTCCAGTATCTTTCTCGTACTCGCAAATCTATCGGCAGCTTCCTTTTTCCTCCAGGACAGCCCCTCGAATTTTACCGGATAGCACATCTCAAATATTCTATCGTAGATGCGGTTATACCGGATGTCCGTACATTCTTTCATTTGCTGCATTGTTAAGTTTGTTGTGAAAATAGCCGGCTTTCCGCTCCGGTATCTGCTATCTATAATGTCGTACACCTTTTCCAGGGCATAATCCGTTCCGCGCTCCGCTCCAAGATCGTCTATAATCAGCAGCTTTGCTCTGTTCAGTCGATTCATGTAGCTTCCATCATCAACATCAAATCCCTGCATATCCTGCAATAATTTGACGAATGATGTCATAATCACCAGATTCAGCCGTTCCATCAGCTCATTTGCTATGGCAGCGGCAGTATAACTTTTTCCAGTTCCGACATCTCCCCAAAACAACAATCCCTGGCTCTGCGAATACATCTTATCGAAATTTTCAACATATCTCTTAGCAATGCCAAACACCTTTTGATTCTCCTGCTTTATCTGGTATGTCCTAAAGTAAACATCCTTAGACTTAGCATCAATGAGACTCAGTCGCTTCAGACTATCAATCTGCCTCCGCTCCTCCTCGTACCGCATCCTCTGTTCCTGTGCTTCTCTTTCTTCTCTCTCACATCTACAAGCACAGTGAACCCTGACCTTCTTACTTCCGCCGTTTCCATCAAAAAGCGGCATATCAATTTCTCTCTCCGTCCTCTCTCCGCAGACCGTGCAGTGCAGAAGACCATCTTCGCCAACAACTTCTCTTATCCCCATTCTTTACCTCCAATCTGCGTATGGATCATCGTCATTCCCAGATGATACCTGCGTCACTGATTCTTCCTTGTTAGGAAGAAAATCAGTAAATGGCGTACTATCTGAGAAAAATGTCTTTAGGTGCTTGATGTACTGCGGTTCTGGCCGTTCCCTTGCTACCTTGCTGGCGTAATTCTTTACCGCCTCCAGCAATTCTTCCGGTTTCCATCCATCATTCAAGCGAGCCTTATATTTCTTATAGGCTTCACCCTTTCCGACCTTTCTTGGGTAGAACTGCCACAATTCCTCAAAATCTTTCATATAGACAGCGGCTGGTTGCTGTTTTGGCTGTTCGACTGGTGGAATATTGAGTTTCGGACTTGGTAAAAGCTCCTCCATGGCTTTACTCTGCACTTCCAGGTTTGGTAAAAGGCTTCCTTCCTGCTGATTCTTCATCATACGCTTCAGACTGCGTTCTTTTCTCTTCCGGGCAGCATTCCTTTCTCTGACTTCAATAGCCTTGTACCATTGCTCCTGCCATTCTTCCCAGTCATGGATATATAGCCCATTCTCAATGTCAATCCATCCGGTAGTAACCAGTGCATCCACTACATCATCCGCACCATATCTTCTGTCGATTCCTATGTTGAGAACCTCTGCCACATCATCCTTATCAGCACCAACTATGCAACCGTCCTTTCCGGCATTATTGATAGCCCACAGCCACAGTCGTATCAGAATACCCAGAGCTTCATTCTGCGAACATCCAATTTCCTTTGCCAAGCTCCTTAGCTTCCCTCCGATCACCTGCTCATGTACGCTTATCCATGCCATCTTATCACCACCAATTCTTCCGAAATTGCGTACATCAAATGTCTGCTGTAAGATTTGTAATCGATATATATCCCTTCAGCACTCGGTTATGTCTGCAACAAGCACACAACTCACACCTGTCCGGCTCCAACTCTCCGCTCTTTACTCTGAGGATTCGAGGCATATTGGCTTCTACCATATTTTTAGCTTCATCCAGATAATGCTGTTCCACCTTGATTATTCGGATGTCTGACTCCGGTTTTTCCTTCGTTGCCCCTGCTATAAAGAACGGCAACCTCTGTCCAGTATTCTGGTAAACAATCTCTTGGTAAATCGCTCCCTGGATGTCATAGCCCCAGTACCGAACAAAATCCAGATACCCAATGTCTCTCACCCATTTCAGCTTCGTGATGGATTCAACTATCTTCAAATCTACAATCGCCGCCCCAGGCAGATAACTGTCCATCTTGATCTTCCACTTACAGCCGAACAGTTCTCCGACCATAATCACCTGCTTCTGCCCGGACATACACCTCATAAAGTATTCATCACGCTCAATGCGTTTGATGATGTCCTCTGCCTGCACATACGAGGATTTCAGCCCTCCATCCTGACGAAAAATATCCGGATTTTCTTTCTTGAATTGCTCCAGAGAACCCTCAAAATAAGAATCTACATAACTGCCAACCAACAATGCCGTTGTCTTTTCATCTTCCCATCTGCCAGCCAGCTTCTCAGTACCATAAAACTCACACTGCATCTTCCCATATGTCCCAGCAAAGTCTTTGTACTGAGACACTGACATATATTCCATGTTCGCCTCTCGGCTATAATAATTTTCAGCCGTCAACTCCATTTATCCTCACCACCTACTCTGTAATATCAATTTCCTCCGGTTCCTCAACAAAGCTATCTACAACAAATGGATCTTCTTCGATATCCTGGTCTGGCTGATTATCCAGATAATCCCAATTACCTTCTTCGTCATACACCTTCTGATCGTCCTGGATAGCTCTCTGCATATCCACAGACAAGATACCCCATTTACTGAGCAGTAACTTAATGACTGTCTTCAGAGCCATTGCTTCAAAATCGGTACTCCACTTACTCGAAGTCTTCTTTTTCTCGATGTCATATCGGTACGACTGGGAATACTTCCTTGCGTGATTGTCTACATCAGCCGTTGTCATAAACAGTTCCTGACTGAACCCGGTCTTCAGTCGGAACCAGGCGTAGTATCCTACAATCTTGTCTTCTTCCCCCGCACTTCTCTGGGTGCAATTAGAGAAATCTGTAACAAATTCAATCTCTCCAGTGATCGGGTTGTAGGATACCAGTTCATCCTCATATACCACCGCATAATTCATTTTCTCATAATACCCAGAACGAATCGCCAACTGGATGAAGCCTTTATACATCATCTGGAACTGTGCCATCTTCTTTTTGTACCACTGCCCGTTTGCGTCTTTGACCGACTTGTCATACGGAACCAATGCAGCAAATCCAAGATTGCTGTCAATCGGCAAATCGAACGAAGCTGCCACGAATGCCGCCCCCATAATGGAGTTCGGCTCACACTGCTTCAGAGCCGGTGTGGCACTAATCACATTTACGATAGATGCCATAAACTGCGGTGCTTTTCTTCCGAGAACCTCATGGAATCTCTGTTTCACATTTTCTTTAGCAAGGATGCCTTTCACTTCTTTTACAACATTCACCTTGCCCGGCTGCTGAACAGCAACCTGCGTATTCTCATTCGCCATATCTTTTCCTCCTTCTATGCTGTCCGGAGATTTTCTCCAAGCATTTCTAAAATTTCATCTGCCGTCATATCGTCAATACATTCTTTGCAGATATATCCTTCTGGTCCATCCAAAAACTTATCTCCCTCAAAAATTCCATATCCGCATTTATCGCAAGTATGAACTGGTTTCGGTTCTGGTGCGTTCGGACACCGTGGATGGCAAGGGCTACTCATACACACGCTACACATACTCCTTCCTCCTTCATCTTTCTCAGCATCGTCGTTGCATTTATACTTTGACGGTACAGATAATTCTTAACTTCATCCTCATACAGAAGCGGCAGATACTCCTTCAAATTTGACACCTTGGCAACTTCCATCTTGCGTTTACAATACCGAAGGAGATATTCAGCTTCTTCGTCTGAGATATGAACGCCTTTGCTTCGCCATTCTGCGATTATACTTTTTAATACTTCTGGCATCAGCTTCTTCCTCCTTAAACAACTCGATCAATCTAGGCAGATTCCTTCTGAACGCTCTTACAAAACGAGCCAATCCCAAGACCACCAGAAGAACCAGCCATTCTCCGCCAAATGCTACATATCCTCTTTCGGCATAGGCAAATTCCACTGCTTTTCTAGTAAGGATGATACCTATTACCAACCAGATCCAGTTTCGGATGATGAACTTCTCCATCTTCTTCACCGCCTATTTCTCCTTTTCCTTGTAGAAATAATGATTGCCATGCTTGAAAAGATACTCCAGGTTGTCCTGGTGCCATGTGGACTTTCCTGCGCTCTCAAAATACAACGCTCCATGACTTTTATCCCATTGTTCAGCCATCACCATATCCAGTGCATTGTAGCAATCTTCGTCCGGCTCAACTCTCCACCATCGTCCACCTTCCTGGGTAACACTAAACTGGTTCTTCTGCATAATGACTTCTTCAATCGAATCCGGGAACTTATCGCTCCAGACACGGTTCAACACCACCATGATAACGAGTGCTTTTCCTTCGGTATCTTCTCCCTCAGCTTCTGCCATCGCAATTTTTGTCAGCAAGTAGGATTCCTCGGCATCCAAATCTCTCGAAGTAACCATCGGCTGATGTACTTCTTCCGGTTCCCCATCTTTCAGCTCTGTTCTTGGTACTTTCCAAATCACCGAAGCCACCGCTTCTTCTTGGTAAGACTTTACTCTTCCTGCATTACTTGTAAGCTCTGTCAATCCGGTTGCCAGATATACCATAGCTCCACATACGGCAAACATTTTCACATTACGCAATAGCAATCGTTTTCTTCGTCTGTTCATCCGACGTAACACTCCTTTCAGCTAGCGGCATTGTGAAAATCCCAAGGTTGATTCCATCCATCTTAGACACTGTCTCATTGAACTCCTTCTCATTGCTTATTCCATATTCACTTTTTAAAATTTCTTTCATTCTGGCAGCATCCATAGTCTTCGCCTAACCTTTTAATGCCTTTTCACCAACCAGTTTCATCTCACTGATTACAACAGCCATTTCATCCAACTTCCGAAGTATCTGTTCCAATTCCGGTTTTTCATCATCGCTGATAACCCCATCCGAAGCAATACTCACCAGACTATTCTTCATAACCTTCAGTTTATCGGAATCAAATTCCCGAATCATACGAAGTGCTATGCCCTCAATCCCATTGACCTTTGTTGCCAGCGGCATTGCCTTTCCTATCGGACATTCATATTTGCAGTATCCATACTTCAATTCCGGAGCGTTATATAAGTCTGCCATCAAAACAACTTTATCTACTGGAACAACCTTCGTATTCCCCAACTCATAATCAGCCAGAGTAGATACCGATATCCCAAGCAGTTCTGAAGCGCCTTCTCTGCTAAATAGCTTATCATTGTATTTTGCAGCCTCTTTCCTCGCACGAAAGTAAACATTTTCATTCTCTTTCATGGAGCCATTTCCCATGTTCGTCACCAACCTTCCATGATAGAATTTAATTACCATTTAACGAGCAGGTAGTTTCCGGGATGTTAAGCACATCACTGATAGCTTTCACCGCTGGTTCTGTGTAAATCCGTCCATTTACCACGGCGGAAGCGTATTCCCTGGACAATCCTGCTTTCTCAGCCAATTCTTTTGTGGTCATGTCCAAGTCAATCATCGCTTTTTTTGCCTGCTTACACCATGGCGACAACACTTTTCCCATTCTTACGTTCCTCCTTCCTGTACGGATTTGTAATTTACATTTCCGTAGTTCTTTGGTAGAATGGAAATGTAATTTTCCTTTCGTATGGCTTTTCCGTTATCATTTTGCCTTACGTTAGGTTGTAGTGATTTGTAATTTACATTAGTATCGTAGCTGGAATTTTCGAGTTTGTCAATAGTTAAATTGGAATTTTCCACTTATTTTGGAGGTGATTTATTGTCTGATTTACTCAAACGCGTTTACGCCCTCATGGAAAAGGCTGAGATCAAGCCTACTCAGCTTGCAAAAGAGCTGGGAATGTCAACATCTACCTTCTCTGATTGGGCCAAAGGCAAAGGTAGCCCTTCTCTAAAGGCAGTCATGCAGTTCTCAGAATACTTCGATGTATCAATGGACTATCTGGTATACGGTAAATCTCCAGAAACAGCTTCTGCATCAATACTGGAATTTTCCAGTTCTGAAGATGTGGATTTACTGAGGAAGTTTCATCTTCTTACGCCGGAATTACGCCAGAAAGCTGTTGGTTATATCGAGGGCATGGTTTCAGCAATGCCTAAGCCATCTTCTGAGGGAAAGGAAAGATTATTAGGATAACAGACTATCTGCGGAGGAATGACTAATGGCTTACATCGGCAACGAACAATTCTCAATAGGCAGCCACACTATTACCCTCACCGTGAACGACTTTTGGAGATGGTCTTACTCTGATTTGAATGATGGAACCTGCCGTTCAGCATTGGCAAAGTTCATCGTCGCAACATCCCTGAAAGTTCCAAATTTAAACCAAGGGCTTTCCAGAGCATTAAAAAAACCTTATGACCTCATATCTAAAGACGGATACCGAATCGAGGTGAAATCAGCTGCATACAACGAGTCTGTGGATGAAGAACATCCAGACTACATTTCATTTGGGATTGTTCCGACAGAACTGTCTGGGAGAATCAAAGAAACAAATACTACACATCGGAACTCTGATGTCTTTGTATTCTGCGTCTACAAGGCTGTTTCAAAGAATGAAACACCTTTGAACATGGACTTTTGGGATTTCTATATCCTTCCAACGAAGGTGCTGAATGAAAAAATGCCTATTCGAAAAACCATAACAGTTCAATCGCTCATGCAGCTGGAGCCGATGTGGTGTGACTACTACGGAATAGGCAATGCAATACAAGAGGTTATGACCGCCTGAGAAATCAGGCGTTTTTCTATTAGAGGTGAACTATGGCATACAACAAACTTTCACTACCTGGACATATACGGGTAGCAATCTACGTCCGGGTGTCTACCATGCATCAGATTGACCGGGACTCCCTTCCAATGCAGAAGCAGGACTTATTGGCATACGCAAAAATTATGCTCGGCACTGATGATTGCATAATCTTTGAAGATGCAGGTTACTCCGGAAAAAACACTGATCGTCCAAAGTTTCAGGAAATGATGTCCCAAATAAGGGCTGGAGGCTTCACTCACCTACTTGTTTGGAAAATTGACCGTATATCCAGAAACCTACTGGACTTTGCAACCATGTACAACGAGCTGAAGGAGCTGGGTGTGGTCTTCGTCAGCAAAAATGAACAGTTTGACACTTCCACGGCAATGGGAGAAGCAATGCTCAAAATTGTCCTGATTTTTGCAGAGCTAGAACGTAACATGACATCAGAGCGTGTCACTGCTACCATGATTTCAAGGGCAAGCAACGGGCTTTGGAATGGTGGGAGGGTTCCGTATGGATATGAATGGGATTCTAAAAGCAAGGAGTTCTCATACAACACTGATGAATACAATATCGCTCGCCTGATCCATGACTTATATGAAGAAGAACGTTCCCTAATTCGTGAAGCACGAATCCTCAATGCGAAGGGCTACCGTACAAGATCTGGGAACGAATGGAACCCAGTATCTCTGCATATCATCCTTCGGAATGTTTTCTACTGTGGTGATTACCGTTACAATGTGCTGAAAGAGGGAGATCGGCAGAAAGTTAAGGCCGAATCTGAATGGATAACAATAGAAAATCATCACCCTGCCATTGTCAGTCGGGAACAGAAAATGCGTATCATCTCCATCTTGGATTCTAACTCCCGAATCAATAAAAAGAAAAATAATTACAAATCCGGGAAGTATACTCACATCTTTTCTGGACTTATTTTCTGTGGAAGCTGTGGAAATCCAATGGGTGCTGCTCCAGTATCTCTTCGAGCAGACGGTTGGCGTTACTCAAAGTATAGCTGCCCTACAAGAAGAAAAAGCTCAATGGCTTGCATTGGCAAATCAACCTCTGATCCGATTGTAGGCGAGTTCGTTTTCAATTACATACTCAATATGCTGAACACACAGCGAGACTTCTCCAAAATCACATCTATAGATGAGATGCAGGACAAACTTCTGACTGGAAACACCTTCAACTACATCGACCACATCCAAGAAGAGGGTGTGCTTGACTTATACGATGTTCTGGCTAAGGGAAATGTCCAGGGAGCGATTTATGGCAAAGGTGTGAGTATTCCCTCAAAGCAAGAAAAAAGCTCTGAAATCGCTTCTCTGCGTGTCGAAAAGCAGAAAACAGAGCGTGCCTTGGATAGACTCAGGAATCTGTACCTCTACTCCGAAGATGCAATGTCTGAGAAGGAATACATACTGGAGAGAACACGCCTCACCGAAAAACTGGAGGAAATCAATGAGGAAATCGGCATGATGCAGTCCGATGAATGGCAGCAATCCGTCTCCGATGAAATGTTCATCGCTAGAGCAAGCGAGTTCATCATTGCGCAGAAACTAACGGATCGGAACTACGTCAATTACAAACGGCTGGCTAAGTCTGTGGATGCCGAAGTTCTGCGCTCATTCGTAACCAGCATCATTGATAGTATTATCATTCAAGATGGCAAAGTGCAGCGTATTACATTCAAAAACGGACTGTCGCACACTTTCATCTTCAAAAAATCATAAATGCCTCCGGCAACAAAAATATACCCGGTATGAAGTTTATTACTCCTACCGGGTATTTCTGTGTATTCTTATACAGCCAAACATTCTCTGATTTTGCTAATCTCAATATCCTCTTTAAATCTACTACTGTCGTCATTCATTAAAAGCACAAATCTTATTACTGTATCATTCATAGCAGCACCTTCGATTTCCTTGATCCTTGCAGTTCCGTCTGCCACTCTACCGATTGTCTGCTCTGCTAAGGCTATAATCTCTCTTCTGGTTGCCCCACAAAGCCTTTCCGTTTTAGTTCTCGGCTTTGCTGCCCTCTTGGGCGTTTCCTTCTTCTCCTGAACCGATGCCTCATAACTTTCTGAGGATACCAGCTTGTAATACGGTCCATACTGATTCCTCATTTCTTTCATGTGAACCTTTATACAACTTCTTTCATCAATACAAACATCAGCTACTACTTCTTTGCCTTCCTGGCCTACTGCAAGGACTTTTTCTACTTTAATCCCTAACTTTTTTTCGATTGCCTCTATCACTTTCTTGTTTTCCATCACTTTGCCTCCTGGTTTTTCGTTGTTTTATCGTGCTCGTACTCTAACACTGACACCACCGTTGTCAATAGAAAAACTGATATTTTTCAAAAAAATCCGGGAGCCACATCGACTCCCGGTTTTCACCCACTTCACATTTGTAACATTTTGTGTCAATTTATAAACATCGCATCCCCAAAGGAGAAGAAACGATACCGCTCCCGGATGGCCTCCTCATAAGCATTCAGGATATGCTCTCTTCCGGCCAGAGCGCTGACCAGCATTACCAAAGTAGATTCCGGCAGATGGAAATTGGTGATCAGGGCATCCAGGATTTTAAAACGGTAGCCCGGATAAATGAAAATATCGGTCCAGCCTGTTTTTGCCTGCAAAATGCCGTCCTCGGTAGAAGCAGATTCCACGGTACGGCAGCTGGTAGTGCCCACGCAGATCACTCTTCCTCCCGCTGCTTTAGTGTCATTCACCTTTTTAGCCTCTGATTCCTCTACCACATAAAACTCAGAATGCATATGGTGATCAAGGACATTTTCCACCTTAACCGGACGGAAGGTGCCAAGGCCCACATGAAGGGTCACATGAGCAATCTTAACTCCCATATCCTCAATCTGCTTTAACAGCTCCTTTGTAAAATGGAGTCCTGCTGTGGGAGCCGCCGCAGAACCCTCGTGAACTGCATATACCGTCTGATAGCGGTTTTTATCCTTTAACTGATGGGTGATATAGGGCGGAAGGGGCATCTGTCCCAGCTGGTCTAAAATTTCCTCAAAAATGCCCTCATAGGAAAACTGAATCAGGCGGTTTCCGTCATCTACAGTCTCCAAAACCGTTCCTGTAAGAAGCCCGTCTCCAAAGTCAATGACCGTTCCCGGCTTTGCCTTCTTCCCCGGTTTTACCAGAGTTTCCCAAATATCATTCTCCCTTCTTTTTAACAGAAGAAGTTCTATTTTTGCCCCCGTATCCTTCTTTACGCCAAACAATCGGGCAGGAATAACCTTGGTGTCATTGATCACCAGACAGTCTCCGGGACGGAGATAATTTACAATATCCTTAAATACTCTGTGTTCAATCGCCCCTGTGTTCTTATCCAGCACCAGAAGCCTTGATGAAGATCTGTCCTCTAAGGGATCCTGAGCGATCAGCTCCTGAGGCAGATCAAAATAAAAATCCTTTACATCCATGATCGTTTTTCCTCCAAACGGCGCAGTATGCGCCTGTGTTTTATTCTATACTGACTGAAGCCTCGGACTCGCTCTGGCTTTCCTGAACCGTCTGCTCCGGTGCTGTTTCTTCACCTGAACTCTGTGTATCTGCCTCTGCTTCAGCTTCTCCTGATCCGGCTTCTTCCGCTGCTTCCTGAGATTCCGGACTGTCCGTGGAAATTCCTCCCTCCAGAATCTGTACCTGGCTGTCAGAGCCTTCCTGTGCGCTGTCATCCCCTGTGACGATCGCGCCGTTGCTTAAGCCCTTATAAACGCCTGCTAAAAGCGTATCGGACTCTATGGCCTCTTTTAATTCTGCCTTTACCTGCCGATTGAGGAGCCGTATCCCCTCAGTCCGGTTCTGCTCTGCCACATAATCGGCTTCCTCGCCAATGACATTTTCCCGGATTTTATAGCTTCCGCTCTCATCCTTTGCCACGTAGCACCACATGATGCCCGGAGCCAGGGTATCAACCCGGTTAAACTTCACATCATAGGTCACATAAACCACAAAGGAATCCTCTGTAAGCCCCTTTCTGGTATAACAGGTCACATCCTGATAATCCTGCACATATACGGCTTCTTCCTTCAAGGCCTTTTTATAATAGTCCATGTTTCCGTCATCGGCCTTTCCAAAAACCTGATAGAGCGCAGCCGGATCCTGATCGATCTTTGCCTGAAAATAGGCTCCTACTACTTCGTTTACCTGCGGATAGGCATCCTTTTCCAGATCATACGCAGAAAAATCCGTCACTGTCTCTGCTTCTGAGCCGTTTTCTTCTGCCAATGAAGCTTCTGAAGGCTCATCCGCCTCTGCTGCCTCAGAGGTCTGCTCCTTTGTGCCGTGACTCACATCCTCGCCCAGAATCTCAATTACGCCATCCTGGTGTGTGCCGTCCTTCCCCGCAAAATGGGATACCATAAGAGAACCTGCAGCCAGGACTGCCAAAACCGCAGCTGCAGCAGCTCCCAGCTTTACATATTTGCTTTTATCATCTCCGGGCCCTTTATAGCTTGATTTCCATTTAACCCTGCGCTTCATCCTCTGACCTCCGTTTCAGGCCCCGTAAAGGCCGTATCTCCGCTCTATTCTAGCAAAAAGGGATTCAAATTGCAACAGAAAAACCAGGAGGACACGCCCCCTGGTTTCTCTGTGTAATGCAGAATAAGGTATCAAAAATGCGTCTGATAGGAATCGAACCTACGCACGCGGCTCCGGAGGCCACTGCTCTATCCACTGAGCTACAGACGCATCTCCATTATATTACTATACTTTTTAAAAAACTGCAACTACTTTTTTTATTTCCAATCTTGTTTTCCGATCTTTTTTATCTCTTTTCCAATGAATTACCATTTTTTTCCTTGACATACGAAAAAATTATGCTAAAATGGCATTTGTTGCTCATATATTACAAAAGTGTTAAATATTATTATTATTGTGTTAAGCATTGATTGCAATTATGAACGCATGGAGGTTATTTTATAATGAAGATACGACATTTACTCACCGGACTGGCAATAATGTTTTCCTTTATGGCTGCCTCTGCCTTCACTGCTCTGGCAGCTCCTGCAAAGGGCCGCTTTGAAGAAGTGACTGAGCACGCCATCACCGGCTGGGCCTATGACAGCGATGAGCCGGATGAGGCGCTGAATGTAAATATTACGATCAAAAATGAAGAAACAGGAAAAGAAGTCTTAAATCAATCCGTAAAGGCCGGAGAATTCCGCCAGGAGCTGCTCGATGACGATAAAGGCAACGGAAATCATGGCTTTACTCTGAATGTGGACTGGCCCTCCTTCAGCGACGGCTCCTATATCATCGAGGCTACGGTAGACGGACGCACTTTTTCCAACACAAGAACCTACACCTATGGAAATTCGGATACGGCAAAGGAAGAAGCCGATTCTAAAGCCTCCTCTTCTGTCCGCTCTCTGGGAATCTTTAAGACCACTGGCTACTGCCCCTGCAAAAGCTGTTCCAGCGGCTGGGGCCGTCATACCAGTACAGGCGCCGTGGCTACTGCCGGGCATACCATTGCAGTCGACCCTTCTGTGGTACCCTACGGCTCCAAAATCATGATCAACGGCGTCGTATATACCGCAGAAGACAAAGGTGGCGGAGTCCGGGGCCACCACATTGATATTTTCTACGATACACATTCCGAATCCAAGCATCACGGCGTTCAGAATACAGAAGTTTTTCTGGTAGCAGCATAACCCATATCAGACCACTCACTCACAAAAACAGCAGGCTTATCTGAGAAATACTCCCAGATGAGCCTGCTGTTTTTTCTGTTATTTAATTTTCCATAAGCTCTGCTCCGTGATAAAAGAAGTCCAGAATATCCTTATAAGTTTTTCCTGATTTTGCCATAGACTGAGCGCCGTTCTGGCTCATCCCCACTCCATGTCCGTAGCCTCCTCCATAGATGCGGAAAAATATGCTCCCGTCCTCCTCTGTTATTTTATCAACAGAGATAAATGCACTTGGCAGAGACGCTGCGTTCATCTTAGAACCATCCTGTCTGCGGATGGCATTTTCTTCATTTCCAAGAAAGGTACGAATGGCACTCTGTCCCTTGATCCGAACCGTATCCTGATCTCCCTTTACAGTGAGCTCAGAAGCAATGCCTCCTAATCCTCTTGCGGACACTGTCAAATCCTGGATCGTTCCTGCCTCAGGCGCTTTGGCTGCGATCTGTTCTGCCGTGATCTCCGTCTGCCAGCGGAACATTGGATACTCTGCATCATAGGATGTAATATTTCTGGAACGGATATACGCATCAAAGGTATCGTTATCCTCCATCGTAAGCTCCCTGGCTCCATTTTTAATCTGCATGGATCTGAGATAAGGAAGATTCTCTCCTGTATTCCCCCATACGCTTCCATCCGCCCCATGACCGCAGGAGGTGGAATAGTAAAAGGCGTCAATGGGTTCTCCATCAAAGGTAAGCAGCTGTCCATATGTTTCATCCACCGCCTGATCGGTACGTTCATTGGTCTGGGTATTATTGTAAACCTGAAAACTGGTGCTGTCATCTACGTGAGCACCGTACGCTCCGTATGTATTTCCCTGAATCTGACGGTAAGCATAGGTTCTGGCACAGACTGCCTGGGTCTTTAAGGCTTCCTTTTCATAGGAAGCAGGCATTTCGCTGGGAACTACCTTTTTAAGATAATCCTCCAGATACAGCTCATTGATCAAAACCAGACCTTCCTCTTCTTTTTTAATTTCCAGCGAACCGCTGTATACGGGCTGTCCCTGTGCCCGCTCCAGGGAGCAGATCGTAATTCCCTCTTCCTTTTCCGGGATAATGGTCATACGGCCGTGTTTCAGCCGTTCATCCTCCGCCGTGAGGGTAAGCACCTCCCCCTTTTTCAGGGTACTCTCCTTGCTGTCTCCGTCATCATTTTTGCAGACCAGTCTGGCGTCACAGTTTAACTCAAGCTCTGCCTTTTTATGGAAAAGATTTTTAAAGCCCGTATCCATCAAAAGGACTCGAATGGTCCTGGCGTCAAAAGGCCTCTCTAAAAGGGCTGCGCAAAGCTTTCCATCTGCTGCCACAAACTCCTGAAGATCATAACCTACCAGAATGTCTGCGGCTCCCAGAACACTAAATTCCCCGAACAGCTTATATACGTAAAAATTTTCATCCAGAGGAATGGTCCCGTATCCTTCAATCTCTACCGTATCTTCTGTAACCGAAAGGATTTTTCCGTGAATCCGTTCCTTTTTCACCGTTACCCGGCTGAGACGGCCATGCTCCACATAGAGATCTGCCAGATTGGGAGCCAGACGGCCTTCTGTCTTTTTCGCTTCCTCCGCCAGCTTTCCTTCTGCCTTAAACTCTCTGGACGCCGCTCCCATATAAGCCTTAAACACGCCGTCCTTTACCTCAGAAAGCCATATATTGCGGTAGACCACACTGCCGTTTTTTACCGCCGTCACAGCGGCAATCTCATTTCCCCGAACCATAAACCGGATCTCATGATCCAGCCAGGCATCCAGGGCCAGTCCCTGAAAGCCATACTCCCCCTCTGTGGTGTATGCAGTCCAGCTTGGCGCTCCCTGTATATTAGATGGAGTTCCATATAAAATGGCAGTGATTTCTTTTACATTTTCATCCGGGTCTGCCTCTTTTAAAATCTCTCTGTAAAGCTCCCACCACTGATCTGCCGGAAATGGCTTCTGTCTGTTTTTATCCTTTAAACCCACCTGCCGCTTTAAACGGCCTGAAAACTTTGCCGCTGTATAAGCTGCCTCCTGATAGGTAAACTCCTTTTGAGCGCTTTCCAGATCTGCCGGGGTCAGCTCCGGGTTTAAATATCCTCTCTCATAGAGCAGATCCATATATTTCACAAACCAGTTATCCTGTTCCTGCTCCGAAAACCAGGATTTTTCCCGCTGTTTTGCTTCGGCCTCACACTCTTTCCGGTCTGCAAGCGCCAAAGCCAGGGCTTTGGAAACCTCTGCCCGTGTGATGCCTTCCTTTTCCGGTTCTATCCGTACGATCACCACAATCAGCAGGATAATGACGCCAATGATACCGGCAATCCAGGCAATCATCTTATTTTTACCATTCATCCCATTATTCTCCTGATATAAAATAAAGCAGCGAGAATACCCCCGCTGCTTTTATCATCTGTGACCCCAAGGTGCCGGCTCTTACATATTGACGCCTAGCAATGCTAGGTGGGCAACCTCACTTAAGCTTCTGCCTTCCACTCGTACGGAGGCGTGACATCCGCTTAAAAATATTGGAATCCCTTTTGTCAAATGTAGGTTCAAAATTGGTAAGAAATCGAACACCCCAGGAATCACAAATCTGTCTCATTTATCATGGCATTATTATACCCCAAAGCGCTGTGTTTTTCAAGCTGATTTTTCAAAGTTTTCAGATCAGAGGCGCAAAAACAGCGTCCGTATATCCCCTTAAAGTTTCCGGAGATAATGTAACCTGAACACCCCTCTGACCGGCGCTGACTGTAATTTTATCGTAAAGCTGGGCTGTTTCCTCTATATAAGTAGGAAATTTCTTTTTCATGCCAATGGGTGAACAGCCGCCCCGGATATAACCGGTCACAGAAAGCATATCCTTTACATGGATCATTTCCACCTTCTTCTCTCCGGCTGCCTTTGCCGCTTTTTTAAGATCCAGCTCCTCATCTACAGGCAGGCAGCACACCAGATATCCTTTTTTCTCGCCTTTTAACACCAGTGTTTTATACATCGTATCATGGTCCACACCCATGAGATCGGCTGCATGGCTGCCGGAAAGATCATTTTCATCTACCTCATAGGTTCCTGTTTCAAATGAAATGCCTGCTGCCTCTAAAAGACGCATCACATTTGTCTTTACCGCCTCTTCTGCCTTTTTTGCCTTCACTGCTGATTCCTTCTCTCTTTACGTTCTGTTACCGTCTGGAATTTGCCTTTTCCACATGGATATTTTTTCCCCGGATCTTTGCATGGCTCATGGCCTTTAAAACATTCTCCGCATATTCTGCCGGAACATCTACAAAGGTGTAGCCGTCATACATATCAATGCTTCCCACCAGCCGGCCGGGAATGCCGGATTCGCCTGCCACGGCTCCCAGGATATCTCCCGGAGTTACCCTCTGGGCCTTTCCAATATTGATAAACAGACGGGCCATATGCTCCCCGGCGCCATTGATCACATAATCTACTGCAGCGCGGTCGGTAGCGCCTCTGCGGTTTCCTCTGCCACCCCGGCTGCGTTCTCTTCCACGCCCTCTGCCGAAGCTGTCCAGATCGTCTAAGGATCTGGCGGGAAGATAATTGTCAATGATATCCTCATTATCATCGCCCATGGCCATTTTAAGAAGGGCTGCTGCCACATCCAGGGACGTATAGTCCTCCTCAATGAGCTTTTTCTCCAGGATATTTACCACTTTTGCCAGATCGCTGTCATTTAAAGTCTCCTGAACCTGATCTAAAATCTTCTCCGCCTTGATTTCCGTAATATCATTTAAAGACGGGATCGCCTGAGGGATGATCTTTGTCTTGCAGTAGCGCTGGATATCTCTGAGCTTGTAAACCTCTCTGCCCACAACCAGACTGAAGGCCTTTCCTTCTCTTCCCGCTCTTCCTGTACGGCCGATGCGGTGTACGTAATACTCGTCATCCTGAGGGATATCGTAATTAAATACTGCCTCTACATTTCCTACGTCAATACCTCTGGCCGCCACATCGGTTGCCACCAGAATATCGGTGCGTCCCTTGCGGAAGCTCTCCATGACACGGTCTCTCTGCACCTGTTTTAAATCTCCATGAAGGCCCTCTGCAAAGTATCCTCTTCCCTGAAGGGCCTGAACCAGCTCATCCACCTGGCGCTTGGTATTACAGAATACCACAGAAAGCTTCGGATCGTAAAGATCCAGAAGACGGCACATAACCTCTACCTTATTTTTCGGCTTTACTTCATAATAATACTGGGTCACCTTGGGAACGGTCAGTTCCTTTTTGATCACACGCACGGTAACAGGATCAGTCTGGAATTTTCTGGCAATTTCTGCAATCGCCTGGGGCATGGTTGCTGAAAACATCAGCGTCTGACGCTCTTCGGGAAGCTGGCTTAAGATTGTCTCCATATCCTCTAAAAAGCCCATATTTAACATCTCGTCCGCCTCATCCAGTACAACGGTATGCACATGGTCTGTTTTCACGGTTTTGCGGCGCATATGGTCCATCACGCGGCCCGGTGTTCCCACTACGATCTGGGTACCGTCTTTTAAAGCCCGGATCTGGCGCACAATGTCCTGTCCTCCATAAATAGGCAGAACCTTAACGCCGTGCATAAACTTGGCAAAACGGCGCAGCTCCTCTGCCACCTGGATTGCAAGCTCTCTGGTAGGCAAAAGCACAATTGCCTGAAGTTTCTTCATCTTTGGATCAACCTTCTGAAGAAGGGGGAGGCCAAAAGCTGCCGTCTTTCCCGTACCCGTCTGAGCCTGGCCGATCATATCTCTGCCCTCTAACACAACCGGGATCGCCTGAGCCTGGATGGGAGAAGCCTCCTCAAAGCCCATCTCCGTAATAGCGCGGATGATCCGCTCGTCTAACTGTAACTCTTCAAATTTTACAATATCCATAAACTGCTGTTTTCCTCTTTCATTTATCAGTGTATATCGCAACAAAACGAGAGGTTGCCAGCCACGCTCGGCTTTTCATCCTCTCGCTTCGTACAGTGAATTACTATATCAGATTATGTTTGCTGTGTCAATGAAGAAGTCTTACAGACAAGAGCGGAACGGGATATTCTGAGGTGCTTCAAAGCAATCCTCAAAGCCACGGCGATGGTGATAATACATTTTATCCTTATCCTGCGGATATACATATTTTCCGCCTACCTGCCAGAAGAACGGGTGGAATTTATACTCATTTCTGTCTTTCTTAAAATCGTAAAGAAGACGGATCTCCTCACAGTCAGCCTGGAAGTTTGTCCAGACATCCCAGTGAATAGGAACTACTACCTTACACTTAAGATTCTCTGCCATACGCAGAATATCTGTTGAAGTCATCTTATCCTGCATGCCCACTGGATTTTCACCAAAGGATCCAAAAGCCACATCAATATCATGATCCTTTCCATGCTTTGCAAAATAAATGGAGAAATGTGAATCACCTGAATGATATATATTTCCTCCGGGAGTTTTTACCAGATAGTTAACTGCCTTCTCATCCATATCAGTAGGACATACTCCTGTCAGTTCTTCTCTGTCCGGTCCAGTCTTATCAGTTGTTACAATACAGGTACGATCAAAGGAATCCAGACATACAATTTCAATATCCTTAATCTTGATTACATCTCCCGGATGTACTACCTGACACCGTTCTGCAGGTACGCCCCAGCCAATCCAGGTATCAACTGATTTCTGAGGGCCAATAAACGGAACCGGAATTTCTTTTCCGTTTTCATCTGTCGTTGTCATACCGCTCTGGATCACATGAGCAGCCCATTCTGCCGACATATGATCCTGATGATAGTGTGTTGCTAAAACTGCATCAACCTGCTTGAATGCAAATGGATCAATTACAAAAGGAACGTTTCTTAAATTTGGCTGCATAGCACGGCCGCCGCACATATTGGCCATCTGATGTCCCGGCTTCATCTTACCGTCTCCATGGGTTCTCTTACCGTTTCCGCACCATAAATCAATTGTGATATTAGCTCCGCCCGGTGTTTTAAACCAGATTCCGGTACAGCCCAGCCACCACATAGCTACATTTCCGGGCTCGACAACCTCATTTTCAATATCCTCTACCAGCCAGGTTCCCCACTCAGGGAAAGTGCTCATAATCCAGCTTTCTCTTGTGATTTCATTCACTTTACTCATTGCGCATCGTCTCCTTTTTATATTGGGTGTGTCATCCGTTTTATCTGCTGTAAATCTGTCTGTACATCTGATTCATCTGCTCTCTGGCTTCCCTGTACAGCCCGGTATATGCTTCTGACGGAACATATATCCGTTCTTCACTGTTTTTCTTAAGCATCCTGAATGCCTCTTCCACAGATCTGTATACGCCCATTTCTGCTGCCGCTACCATAAATGCACCTCTTGCCGTTGCATCTGATTTTCCACGGCGCACGATTGGTGTTCCATATACATCGCTCTGGATCTGATTAAATGGTTCGCTGTTTGTAAGTCCTCCGTTGACACAGATTTCCGACAGTTCCACATATTTTTTCATGGCTTCAATTCCATTGCCGATTTCATAGCAGATTCCTTCCAGAAGGCCTCGAAGCATATCAGCACGTGTAGTTCCCAGGGTTATATTTGAAAATACACCTCTGGCCTGACTGTTCCAGTCCGGAGTAGAACGTCCCTGGAAATATGGAAGACACAGACAGCCATGGGATCCCGGCGGAACAGATGCTATATCCCGGTTCAGCTCGTCATAGCTGCAGTTTCCGTAAAATTCTCTTTTAAACCAGTCAAATGCAGAACAGCATGTCAAAACACTGGATTCCAGAATATACTGACCCTTTACAGATGATACGTTGCAGATTACATCCTGCTCAAGATTGGATGGTACCTCATTTAATGCTGCAACAAGAAATCCTCCTGTTCCTGCTGTAACTGATAAAATTCCTTCTTTTACTACTCCCTGTCCGATAGCCCCGCACTGCTGGTCTCCACCTGCAGTGATCACAGGAACCCCTTCTGGGCATCCGGTGCGTTCCCGGAATGTTCCGGATGTATAACCACAGATACTTCCCGGCTCTATGAGGCGGCACAGCTTTTCCTCGTCTACTTCAAACAGTTCCAGAAGTTCCGGATCCCATTGACGCTTCCGTATATTCATAAGCAGAGACCGGCTTCCATACGTATAATCTGTACATACTTCACCTGTCATACAGAATATGAGATAATCCGGAATTACCATAAATGTCCTTGTTTTGCTGTATACCTCTGGCAGTTCCCGGCGGATCCAGGTCATCTTGCTGGCAGAAAATACCGGATTCACCCTGGATCCGCAAAGCGAAAATACCTTGTCGTTTTTATCTCTGAGACTGTCGCAGATATCGCCTGTTCTTTTATCCTGCCACATAATAGCCGGACACAAAGGCTTAAATTCCCGGTCTACCGGAATAACAGATGAACGCTGGGATGTAATTGCAATGGCATCCACCCTCCATCCCTTTTCCTCTGTCTCCGCAGTGATTTCCCTGATAATACCATATAAGGCATTTTCCCAGTCAGAAGCATCCTGCCAGACCCAGCCCTTTTCCCCGTAAGTAACCTGATAGAACTGCTGCCTTTGTGTTAATGTTTCTCCATCCTGTGTAAACAGGATTCCCCTCATACTGGAGGTTCCAACATCTATTACAAGAATATTCATCCTGTTACGGCTTCCTTTCTTACTGCTCGGTTTTCGGTGTCAGGTTATCCTCAAATTCCTGCTCCAGCTGCCGTTCATATTCTCCCTTAAAAGTACCTGTCAGGAACCGGTTCATTCCTTCTTCCTGAAGGCGCTTCCATGAATACGTCTCTTTTTTAACCAGGATCGGGTAATAGAGGACTCCGTTATTTCTGGCTGCCGAACGGTCTCCCGGCGCATCCCCTACCATCAGAACGTGATCTGTCTGATAGCCCTTTTTTAACAGTTCATTGATACAAAACTGTTTGCTTCCTGCATCCTGAGAAAGCATCAGGTCAGTATGTCCAGCCAGCCCATGGGTCTGCCACTCCTCTGCCACAGCCTGTGCATTAGCGGAAGAGACAACAACAATATCTGCTTTTTCATGAATCATAGCCAGCGTTTCTTTTACTCCCTCAAAGGGCAGTTTTTCACTTTCCGGCAGGGCATCAATCTCCCGGTTTACAGCAGCCGACCAGTCAAATGCCTTTTTTAAGATATCTCCGCCTCCCGCCTCAATGGCTGCCATCAGATTAGCCGGTGAAAGTTCCTTTGCAGTGTCTGTCCACTTTGCCAGATCCTCCAGCCCCTCAATTTTACATACATGCCCGTCCACCCAGCGCAGTACCGCCTCCAGCGCCTTAAAGCGGTTAATTCCTCTGGTCATCGTATACAGATTAACGTCATTCCAACGCTTCTCTGTTTCCTCTTTCCACTGCTCAAGCTTCCACTCCCGGATCATACATGGACCAAAGCAGCGAAAATGTTTCACATCCATTGTATCCATAGCACAGCCGTCAGAATCCACACAAACCAGATATTCTTTTTTTTTCACATATTTTTCTATTATGTTTGACATACTCACCTCTATTTGACAGTTCTTATCCCAACTGTCCTTATGATATTCCTTCCCATCTTTCCTTCAGGAAATGGGCTGCCATTTTAGGACTACGGTCGCGCGTAAACACTCCCTTTTTATTACCCCCAACGCGTTTGATATTCTCTGCTGTTGCAAAATCTGCAAAGTTCCATACATGTTCACCTGTTATATATGGAAGACTGTCAAAAACCTCACCATATGCCCGCAGGAAATCAACCTGATACTCTTCGCTGAATATACGGGCATTTATATCATGGAAACCGGCAATGGTATCTGCTCCGTATTCTCCCAGCATAATAGGTTTATCGGGACACCGCTTATGAAAGCCCTCAAGCTCATCCTTTAAAAGAGCTGCTGCTCCTCTGAGATTTCCCTCCGTATCATACCAGCCGCGATAGCGGTTGATGATCAAAAGATCACAGATTTCAGCCACCTTACAGCTGACAGGGTTAGAACCTTCATATGTAACCAGTGTAGCCGGACGTTTCTGTTCATCCAATTCACGAACAAGATTTAACAATGGTTCGAAATATTCCTTTGCTCCGTCCTCCTGGCTGGCAGGCTCATTTGCAACACTCCAGATAATAACACAGGGATGATTTTTATCTCTCTGAACCATATCACGCAGGACCTGACGGTGATGCTCAGCCGTCTTAAAAAGCTTCCATGTTCCGTTGGGATTGCCTCCCAGAAGTCCTGTAGCCGTGAAGCCGGCGTTCAGTCCTACCGCAGGAGCCTCATCAATGACTAAAATTCCTTCTCTGTCACAAAGCTGAAGCATCTCTTCGCAATATGGATAATGACTGGTACGGAAAGAGTTGGCACCGATCCATTTTAACAAACCAATATCCTTTACATTGTATGCCATATCAAAGCCGCGTCCGTGAACAGGTGAATCTTCATGTTTTCCAAATCCCTTTAAATATACCGGCTTACCGTTTAAATGAATCCGGCAGTCACGAATCGATACCTCCCTGAATCCGAACACTTCAGTGTATGTATCCTTTTCTCCGTCACTTCCTGTAAGAGTAACCTCCAGACTGTATAAAACCGGATGTCCGGGTTCCCACAGCTGTACCTGATCAATCCGTCCTGTTCCTTTAAAGCCCTCGCCCGCTGCAACTTCATTTCCCGCAGCATCCAAAAGACGTACAGATACTGTTCCCTCTCCATTTGCCTTTACATCCCAGTAAAAGCTTCCGTCCATTTTTCCGTAAATACTGATATCTTCAATGTATGATCCAGGAGCAGTATAAAGGCAGACAGGACGCATAATTCCGGAATAATTGTAAAAATCAAAATTAGGAAGGTTATGAATCTCTTCCGGCAGCCCCGGAAACTTCTGATGCACCATACGGCCTGCCGGCAGCGTTGTTTCATCTACTATATTATTTACAATTACTTCCAGTTCATTTTCTCCGGCTATGGCTGTTTCCGTAATTTCAAAGGAAAACGGAAGAAAACCGCCAGAGTGTTTTCCGAGACAGGTTCCATTCAGCCATACCTCTGCCTTATGAGTTACACTTCCAAACCGAAGAAACAGACGTTTTTCCAGCATCCGGGAACTTACTGTGAACGTTCTTCTGTAATACAGATTCCCTACATGATCTGCAAAACCACGGCCTGTATAGATATCATTGTAAGAAGAAGGTACCGGCATCGGCACAATTTCGCCCTTTGCCTCCCCATCCATGAGACAAAAATCCCATACTCCATTTAAATCAAAAACCATTCTGCTTTCTGTCATTTTCGGATACAGCATAAATATTCCTCTCTTTCATTAGAATAGCAAAGGGGAAGGGGCATACCACCCCTCCCCCGATTCATTCTGCTTAATTACTTGCCTGCCTTATCCTTCATCATCTGAGTACCATTTTTCATCATGGAATCAATTACGTTATCAAGGCTTTCTGTTCCTAATAAGAATTTAGCACTTTCATCTGTCATCATAGCTGCTAACTCCTTATTGTAAGAAGGAACATTTGCATACAGATTATCCTTCCAAGCCGGATTGTTAATTACGTTCTTTAATGCTTCTACATCTACATACTTAGGATCTTCGATCTGCATATTAACGAATTCCATCTTATCGATTCCCTTTTCTGCAGAAACACTGATGCCACGGATACGCATACCCTCTGTGGTATAGAAACGGATGTAGTCATAAGCTTCCTGAGGATGCTTGGATGTCTTGCTGATGCTGTAGAAATGGGACTCTGTATAGGTAGTTCCTGGCTCTGCATCTTCCCATGCAGGAATTGGTGCAAAGGTAGTTACAAACTCGTGAGGATACTTATCCTGGTCATCCAGCTCAGGAATCATGAAGCTTCCGATTGGCAGCATTGCGATCTGTCCGTTGAAGAACTTATCACGGTAGTTCATGTTCATAGACTTAACGTCTGCATAAGGAACCTGGCACTTATCTTCATTTTCCATATCGTAACGGAACTGCAGCCACTCTTTAAACATTGGATGATCAAAGTTTACAGCCGTCATATCAGCATTGAACATTGGGTTGTCCGGATAGTTGGACCACATTCCCATGTAGTTATAATGATCCCAGGAATGGAAATAGGAACCATAGCGCTTACTTGCGCCTTCACCCTGTGTCATCTTGTTGGCATAGTCACGATAATCTGCCCATGTCCAGTCAAGCTCCGGAACAGGAAGACCAGCCTCATCCAGATAGTTCTTATTAATCAGTACAAACCATGACTTCAGATCTCCAGGAATTCCATACATCTTTCCGTCAACCTTCTGTACGATAGCATATGCGTCCTCAGGTTTTACACCTTCCTTCTCAAAGAACTCTTCCAGAGGCAGATATGCGCCGGATGCTGCTCTCTGAGCATGCTCCGGGAATGCAGATGCCATCAGGATATCCATTTCCTCGCCGCCCATTACCATCATATCTACCTTTTTGTAGTACTCTGCTGCAGTCATATCACCATAGTAGTCATATGTAATGGTTACATTAGGATGCTCTTTTGTGTAAGCCTCTGCTACCTTCTTATCCAGTTCCTTGTTAGCTGTCTGCCAGGAAACAAAGCGCAGATTAACCTGCTCACCTTCCTTGGCAGCCTCTGTGCTGCCGCCCTGAGCACTCTCTGCAGGAGCTGCTGATTCCTTTTTAGCTCCGCCGCCGCATCCTGTCAGCATTCCTGCTGTCATGGCTGCTGCCATCATGGCTGCAAAAAACCGTTTGCTTTTTTTCATTTTAAAAACCCTCCTTAAATTATATATATAATACATTTGTTAACCCTTTACTGCTCCTGTAGCAATTCCGTCTACTACAAACCGCTGACAGAACAGGAACACAATGATCAATGGCAAAATTGCGGAAACTGCCGCAGCCATGATCAGAGAATAATAACTTCCTGATTCAGAAGCAAACTGCTTCATACCAAGCTGGATCGTATAAAGTGCACGGTTGTTTAAGAATACCAAGGGAGCCTGGTAATCATTCCATGTCCATACGAATTTCAGGGTTGCCAGTGTAGCCAGAGATGGCTTGATCATAGGCATAATAATCCTGAAAAAGATAGTTACATGACCTGCACCATCAATCATGGCTGACTCAGACAGGGATTCAGGAATAGCAAGCATTGCCTGACGAAGCAGGAACACGCCGTATACACTGAACGCCAGCATAAGGATCAGACCTGCATGAGAATTGTAAAGTCCGATCTCACGCATGATAATGAACTGTGAAACGATGGTAACCTGAGGCGGAATCATCATGGTTGCAAGGTAAGCCAGGAAGATTTTATCACGTCCCTTAAATTTCACCTTGGAAAATCCATAAGCGCCCAGAGCAGAAACAAATACCTGAAGAAAGGTTGCTCCCAGTGTTACCTTTATGGTATTTAAGTAATACAGTCCAAAGTTATAGGTACCTCCCCAAACTTCTTTCATATTTTCCACCAGATTCCAACGGGGAGGAATCCACTGAATAGGGAAGTTAAATACATCCGCCTCTACCTTACAGGCAGTAGACATCATCCAGATCAGAGGCAGCACCATGGAAATACCCACTGCCCAGAAAATAGCTGTCAGGATTACTTTTGTAATATTGAGTTTTTTCACCTGTATGCCCCTCCTTACTCATTTGAAAACTTTGCCTGCATCTTCCACTGAACCAGTGTAACAATGAATACCAGTACGAAAAGCGCCCATGCCAGGGTATTGGCATAACCCATTTCAAAGTAATCGAAAGCAGTGCGGTATACATAGTAAGCCATAACGGAGCTGGAGCTTCCAGGACCGCCCTGGGTCAGTACACTGATCTGATCGAATACCTTGAAGGAACCGATGATACCCATAATTGTAAGGAAGAAGGTTGTAGGGGAAATCAGCGGCACTGTCAATGAAAAGAACTGACGGATCGAAGACGCACCATCTACCTTTGCAGCTTCATACACATCCTCTGGAAGTCCCTTTAAACCTGCCAGGAATACGATAGAATAGTATCCAACCTGCTGCCATACATATATGATCATGATCGATGGAAGAGACCACTTAAAGTCAGCCAGCCAGCCTGGAGGATTTGCGATTCCGATGGAACGGAAAAATTCATTCACTGGTCCGTAACTGGGCTGTAAAAGAACCATCCACACCGTACATACAGCAACAACACTGGCGATATAAGGAATGAAGATCATGGTACGCACTACACCGCCGCCATAAATGTACTTGTTGATAATAGTAGCCATTACAAGTCCCAGTGCGATCAGAACAGGCACTGTTACTGCAGTAAATATAATGTTGTTCTTGTAGGAATTAAGGAACCACTCATCTGAGAAGAGACGGATATAGTTTGCAAGACCATTAAATTTGATTCCCTCTATACCTTCCATAAAGTTCCAGCTTGTAAAGCTCAGGCACAGGGAGATTACTACAGGAATAAAGGTAAAAATCAAAAATCCCAAAAGACTGGGAAGAATAAATCCCATACCTGTAAAAAAGTCCTTGCGCGCTTTCTTTGATCCTTTTGTATTCATAGGTTAATTCCCCCTTTCTCTCTACAGCCTAGTATCCCAGCGGCCGCAGAATACGTTATCATTGCAGGTTCCTTCAAACGCCGCCTCACCAGCTGCCTTTTCAATGGTCTGACGAATTACTTCTCTGGTAGGGGCATAAGCATTAATAAAGGTTTTAGCCATAGGCACATCCAACAAATGGTTGGTATAATTTAAAGAAATAAATATGGTAGGAAGTTCTTTTACATACCACGGAATCTCCGTAGAATGACCGATGGACCACTCCAGACGCACATTATTGGCTTGAGCATATCCCTTCATATTGATAAATACAAATACCACATCGTATTTCTTTTTAAACTCTTCTACCTTTCCGATTATCACGGAACGCAGCTCAGTTTCTTTTGTAATGCCATCATCCAATACTAGATCATAATAGCTTTCATGCATGGTGGTTTCATAACCAAACCTCTCCATCTCCTCCTTTACCAGCTGCTTTACAGGATCATGCTGGTTTTTACGTGAGATAGGTGGACTGCTGATTACAAAAGCATATGCTCTCTTATGAGTTTTTGGTGTAACAGGAAGATTGTGCTGAGTATCTTTTACAAGGGTGATACTCTTTTTAGCTGCTTCTGCTGCCATAGCAAGATGTTCTGCACATCCCACAACAGAAAGCCCCTCCTTTTCAGGTATCAGCGTACCCTTCTTCTTCTTTTCGTGAAGCTTTAAAGAAGCCTTTAATCCAAGAATACGGCGCAGCGCATCTGTAAGGCGCTCTTCTGTGATGATTCCATTTCTATAACCATCCATCATGTAGCCAAAATCTTCTTCGATATCATTAAAGAAGAGGAACATATCACAGCCTGCTGCAATTGCTCCGGGCACCTGCTGACTTCTTGGCATAGCAGCTGTCATTCCAGCCATATGGGAGGCATCCGTAAGAACAAGTCCATTAAATCCAAGCTTACCTCTCAGAAGATCCGTGATCAGTTCCGGCGCCAGTGTTGCCGGCATAATATCCTCATCCTTTATACCCGGACGAAGCTTTCTGGAGTATTCCGGCAGCGCAATATGACCCGCCATAATGCTCTGAATTCCGCTGTCGATCATTTCCTTATAAACATGACCGAAAGTAGAATCCCACTCATCACACTCCATTGTATTTACACCCATAACAAGATGCTGATCCAGTTCCTCAATTCCATCGCCTGGGAAATGTTTGCAGCAGACAGCAAGTCCGCTTTCCCTGACACCTCTCACATATGCCTTTGCATTTTTTATTACCAGTTCAGGATCCTTGCCATATGCTCTGGTATTTACGATCGTATTGCGCCAGTTATAAAGAAGATCACAAACCGGGCCAAAATCCCAGTTGCATCCCACAGCTGCAGCTTCTCTTCCGCTCACATATCCTACGCTGTAAGCAGTACTGTCATCATCCGTAGCTCCACATGCCGCCGCCGTGGCTACATACGTTCCTCCGCCGCAGGCTCCGTCACCGCCGTTGTCGCAGTTGCACGCGATTAAAACCGGAATTTTGCTGTGTTCCTGATAAAAACGGTTCTGTTCATAAATCTTTTCTGCCGGCTCATTGCTGTAACGGCATCCTCCGATATGAAAACGATCAAAAATCTCTTTCGTCTCATCAAAATCTTTTTTTCGATCCAGCATAATAAACAGCTGCCCAATTTTTTCTTCATCCGTCATGGATGCAATCGTTTCTTCTACCCAACGGATATCTTCATCTGACAGATAGAATGGTTTCTGTTTCAGATCAACCATATACTCGTACCTCCTTGTGATGTATGTCTGTAGTTCCCCAAAAAACTATTGTTTATATATGCCACTGCCTCTGACCGCCTGACAGGAACTTCGTTCTACCAAAGCCGGTCGAAGTTTTATCCCCCGTTCCTGCTCCTTCAGGGTACGTTCCCGTTTCATACGGATCAAAAGATTAATTGCACGCTTCACATGAAGCTTGTGTGAAATCGACACTGACGTCAGTTCCACTGCAGGAACCGCACCGTTGATATCATCAAAACCTATCACTGACATCTGGTCAGGAATCGCTATTCCATATTCCATACATGCCTTGATTACTCCGTTGGCTGTTGCATCACTGGCCGCAATGATGCCATCCGGAAGCGGCTCTCCTCCCGGCCTGAGGCTTTCCCGTATCAGTTCACTTGCCTGTCCATATCCACGATCAAAACTGCTTTTATAGTTTTTATCACTCTCGTAGACCTCAATCTCTGCTCCCCACTGTCTAGCCTCATCCATAATCCCTTCCACCCGGTAACGATGGACCAGACGGTCTTCCTTGATACCAATGCAGAGAATTTTTTTACATCCTCCCCGAATCAGGCGTTCGGCTGCCAGACTTCCACCCTTGCGCTCATCACCGCACACATAGGGAATCGGGCTGTTATCCGGCATTTCATTTAATGAAACGATCGGAACGTACCGCATATACTGATACAGATTTTTGGAGCTCATATCTCCCACAGGATAAAACAGGATCCCCTCCACCTGATTACTGATCAGAAGCTTGAAATATTCCATCTCTGTTTCATAATCCCGAAAACTATTGCAGAGAAGCACCTGATAACCATACTGCTGTGCCTCGCTGGTAAGAAGCACCATCAGCTGTGCATGAAACGGACTGGTAATATCCGGCACCACAATCCCCAGCGTTCTTGTATGACGCATCGTCAATCCGCTGGCGAGTGTACTGGGTACATAGGCCATGCGTTCGCAAATTTCCAATACATGATCTCTGGTTTCCTTCCCAATTCCACCCAAGCCATTAAGCGCTCTGGATACAGTTGCAACTGAAACGCCTGCCTCTTTTGCAACATCTTTGATTGTGATTTTTTTTGACTTCATCGGCTGTCTTTTCACTCCGTTCGTAAACATTTCCCTCGTCATATATAAAGTATAACATAACCTTTCATCCGAAACTATCCGACTATTTTACGATACGTTTTGCGTAACTTTGTAATAAATGCACAAATTTTATGCATAATTTTTATCGCTTTCGTCGAAACCTTTTTTGAATTTCCTTGTGTTTTACATTTATTTTTATCAGTTTTATCTTTTTTATATGTCTTCAAAAACAGCAGGAGGTCATTTTGCACATTTCGCAATGTGATGCACAGCTTATTCTTCCGAACGCGCCGGCAAAAGAACTGCGGCGTTATGTTCAAGGTGAATATATCTATGTCCCTCTCAAACTGGAAAACGGATGCAGCAGCCATGTGATCACAGCCGCCGCGTCCGTTTTTTGCAGGTGCAGATATTCTTAAAGTTATCTTACTTTTATGATTTATGAACTGCCGTCCCCTTCCCCAGATTTTTCTCAATCTTCTTTATTACATACAGATAGGAAATGCCTGTAAACAGACCGGCTCCCACCCAGGCGGCAGGATCGCAGGCGCAGGCCAGCCAATAGCTGTGAATATCCATAGCGATCACTGCTACGATCAGACGGGCTGCCAGCTCTACCACTCCGCCCATCATAGGCAGAAAGCCGTATCCGCAGCCCTGCATGGTATTTCGGAAGATAAAAATAGTACATAAAGGCACATAAAACAGGGTACAGATGGTTGTATACGTTCTGGCCCAGGGCATCATAGCCGCCAGATCTACCTCCCCTGAGAAGAACAGACCCAGACTTGGCCCCAGAGCTGCCGATACGACCACTGCAGATGCCACCGAATAGATTACCTCAATGATCAAAGCCGCACGGACACCCTGGCGGATTCGTCCTGCATCACCTTTTCCGTAATTCTGGCCGCTGTATACAGCCATCGTCTGCCCCATAGCTACCATTCCCTGGGTCAGCAGGCCATGGATTTTTCCGGCTGCCGTGTAGGCGGCCACTGCCTCAGAGCCAAACAGATTAATCGCTGACTGCATCACCATGGTTCCCGAGGAGGTAATGGCAAACTGCAGCGCCATGGGAATCCCCGTAGCCAGCTGATAACGGGTATCGCCCTTGTGGAATCGCCAGTGGCGCTTTTCCGGCATCAGGGCCGGCACCTTTTTATAGATGTAGACTGCACATAATACAGCAGAAATTGCCTGAGACAGGTTAGTCGCCCAGGCAGCTCCGGCTACTCCCATTTTAAAGTTGATGATCAGGATCAGATCCAGCACTACGTTTAAACAGGCCGACAGCACCAGAAAAACAAGAGGCATACGGCTGTTTCCCACAGCTCTCAGATAGGAAGAAAACAGGTTATAAAATACATTGGCCACCATTCCCAGGCTGATAAGGGAAATATACTCATAAGCCTGCGCAAAAATGTTTTCCGGCGTATTCATCAGATGCAGCAAGGGACGCATAAATAAAAGGCTGGCTGCCGTAAAGCCAATGGCGCCGATCAGAGAAAGAAGGATACCGTTCGATACGCTCTGTCTTACCCCGTCCATCTTTTTTGCCCCGTAGCGCTGGGAGGTCAGCACGGCAAATCCGGCTGTAATGCCCTGTGCAAAGCCGTTTAATAAAAACATCACGGTTCCCGTTGATCCTACTGCTGCAAGCGCATCCGCACCCACATAGCGCCCCACAATGATGGTATCTGCCATGTTGTAAAGCTGCTGGAAAATATTTCCAATTGCAAGAGGCAGTGTAAACATGATCAGAACCCGAAAAGGGCTTCCTTTTGTCATATCCTGTTCCATTGCAGATTTCCTTTCCATTCTTACAGATTTCAGTTATGACATTGTAGCACAGGTATGAATCATTGTCACACATCAAATTAAACGAAATTTATTTTCTAACGCATTAAAATCCGTAATCTCATACAATCATACCATCCATGGATAAGCCCAGAGTTTAAAAACGGCCTGCCGCGCCCAGAACCAGCTTCCACATAATATCCCACATCTGAACCACAACAAAAACAAGGCTTACGGTGCAGATCAACCTGTTTGCCAGCCCATCCGCAGAAAACAGCCGCAGGCAAACACCTTTTTTATATGGATAAAAAATTTCTACCGGCTTTTTATTTAACAGATCCAAAAACATGTGGGAAAGAAAGCCTGCTGCCACATAGGGGATCAGCGGAGCATACAGAAAGTAAAACGCAGCCATCAAAAACCCCAGTGCCAGAAAAGAATGGGTAAAGCTTCTGTGGGAGGACAGCTTTCCTGCAATGGTTATCACCAGAAAAATCCCAAGTCCAAGAAGCTGCCTGCTCCCCAGATGGGAACCGATATGATCCCAGATTCCGGTGCTCCATTTCCAGTCTAAAAATAAGATCACAGCCCCTAAAAGCAGGGCTGTATTTCTCACGACCCGCGCATCCCGGCAGTAAGTGCTGGACTGTACGTCCAGATCGCAGATCAGTCCACCCAGAGCTCCTCCTAAAAGAGCCTGAAGGCAGCCGCCGATAGTATCAGGGGGCGAGATCAGCACAGCGGCCCCGATCCCGGCTATCATATGTGTTTTTCCCATCATGTCGTATCATCTCCCGTCTTGTCTTTTGTCTAAAAATGGGACCTGGCAAGCCCAGATCCCACATATACGTTCTCTCAATGTCCACAGCAGCCGCTGCAGCCGGAACAGCTCCCGGAGCAGCCGCCTGTTCCATTTTTCTTATCCTTCCATAGCTTCCTCAACGCAGCTGCAAGAGAAGCAAATACCAGAAGTCCAGTTACCAGATTCCACGGATTCATTTACATCACTCCCATCAGATTTCCAATGATTTTAACGATCATAGCCGCAATCCACGCAATCCCGCACTGCCACAGTACAACTAAAACCGCCCATTTTCCGCCCAGTTCACGCTTCACAGCGGCAATCGCTGCCACACAAGGCGTATAGAGCAGGCAGAACACCAGAAGGGATGCTGCTGCCAATGTGGTAAGGGCTGTCTCTACCCCGCCTGCAAAGAGGACTTCCAGAGTAGATACCACGCTCTCTTTTGCCATAAAGCCGCTGACAAGAGAGGTAATGATCCGCCAGTCCCCCAGTCCCAGAGGCGCAAACAGCGGAGCCAGCCAGCCGGAAATCACAGCCAGGATACTTCCCGATGAATCCTCTACCAGATTAAACTGGAAGTCAAAGCTCTGCAAAAACCACACAGCCACCGTAGCTACCAGAATTACGGTAAAAGCCCTCTGCAGAAAATCCTTAGCCTTTTCCCATAAAAGCTGGCTTACATTTTTAACCCCCGGCAGACGGTAGTTGGGAAGCTCCATTACAAAAGGAACCGCCTCCCCTTTAAATAGGGTGCTCTTAAATAAGACTGCCGCTAAAATACCCACCAGAATTCCCAGAATATAAAGGCCTGTCATAATAAGGCCGCCATGTCCCGGAAAAAAGGCGCTGACAAAAAAGGCATAGATCGGAAGCTTTGCCGTACAGCTCATAAAGGGTGTTAAGAGAATGGTCATCTTACGGTCCCTTTCGCTTGGAAGCGTCCGGGTCGCCATCACTGCAGGAACAGTACAGCCAAAACCGATGAGCATAGGCACGATGCTCCGGCCGGAAAGGCCGATCTTTCGCAGCAGCTTATCCATAAAGAAGGCAACTCTTGCAATATATCCGCTGTCTTCCATCATGGACAGGAAAAAGAACAGCGTTACAATAATCGGAAGGAAGGAAAGCACAGAACCTACTCCGGAAAAGATACCGTCAATCACAAGGCCGTGAAGAACCGTATTTACATGAGCTGCTGTAAGAGCTCCGTCCACCCACTCTGTCAGAGCCGTGATGCCTATTTCCAGAATCCCCTGAAGCCATGCTCCGATCACATTAAAGGTCAGGTAAAAGACCGCAGCCATAATTCCGATAAAACAGGGGATCGCCGTATACTTTCCAGTCAGAACCTGATCAATTCTCCGGCTTCTGATATGCTCCCTGCTCTCTCTTGGCTTTACCACGGTTTTTTCGCAGATCCGTTCAATAAAGGAAAAACGCATATCCGCCATGGCTGCGCTGCGGTCAAGCCCCCGTTCCTTTTCCATCTGTAAAATGATGTGCTCTAAGGTTTCCTCTTCGTTCTGATCCAGCTTTAACTGCTTTAAAATCAGCGTATCGCCTTCGATCAGCTTAGAGGCTGCAAATCGCAGCGGGATTCCCGCGCTCTTTGCATGATCCTCAATGAGATGGCAGACCGCATGGATGCCTCTGTGCACGGCTCCGCCAAATTCATTTTCATCACAAAAATCCTGACGCCCCGGACGTTCCTGATATCTGGCAATGTGAATTGCATGCTTTACCAGCTCATCCACACCCTGATTTTTTGCCGCAGAAATCGGTACTACCGGAACTCCCAGCATGGCTTCAATCCCGTTTACATCAATGGTGCCTCCGTTTCCTGTGATCTCATCCATCATATTTAAGGCAATTACCATGGGAACATCCATTTCCAGAAGCTGCATGGTAAGATACAGGTTGCGTTCAATATTGGTAGCGTCTACAATATTGATGATTGCCTTCGGCCTGTCCTCCAACACAAAGTTTCTGGATACGATCTCCTCATTTGTATAGGGAGACATAGAATAAATACCCGGAAGATCCGTAATCCGCGTATTGGCATACCCCCTGATGGGGCCATCCTTGCGGTCTACCGTAACGCCGGGGAAATTCCCCACATGCTGATTGGCTCCGGTAAGCTGGTTAAACAGAGTGGTTTTACCGCAGTTCTGGTTGCCTACCAGGGCATATGTAAGAATTTCACCCTCAGGAAGGGGATTTCCCTCTCCCTTCACATGATATTTTCCATCCTCTCCCAGGCCGGGATGAACACTGTTGTTAATATTTTTTGCCCCCTCATGGCTGCGGGTACGGATGTCAATGGGTTCAATCTCGATCTGATCCGCATCATCCAGGCGCAGAGTCAGCTCATAACCGTGGATCTGCAGCTGCATGGGATCTCCCATGGGCGCCAGCTTCACAGCCGTTACCTCTGCTCCCGGTATCACCCCCATATCCAAAAAATGCTGGCGCAGAGCGCCTTCCCCGCCAACTGCCTTTATGACAGCACTCTTTCCTATTTCCAAATGCTTCAGTGTCATTTTTCTTTGTCCTTTCTCATACTCTGAAACGACGTTCATCTGTATTCTTGCGAAGTTAGTTTATGATAATTTTTATCATTTGTCAAGCACGCTTTGTTTAAGCTAACTATAAATCGAATCATTTTACTGCTTCTTTCCCCCACCGATCAGATCATAGCTTTCCCCTATCATCCTCTTTATGATTTCATCCGGAATCCTCCCGTCTAAAGGGATTGAATTCCAGTGCTCCTTATTTTGATGGTATCCCGGCTGTATGGAAGGGTATGCCTTTCTCCAAAATTCTCTCCATTGAGGATCAACCTTTACATTCACCCACATAGTCCCATTTCTCTCATACGTCCAGGCAAAGGCTTTACGATTCTTTTTATATCTAAGAAGTACCCAGTTCGGATCGTGAAACGGCGTATCTATATACACATCCTGAAAGGTCATTCCATAATCTAATACCTCTCTGCGTTCTTTCATGTGAAATCTTCTTTTCTCCTTCCCTTTTCTGCAAAACAAACACTCTGCCAAAAGCATACAGCAAAGCAGAAGATTCCGCTAGCCACAGAATCTTCTGCCAAAATCACTCCGCTTATAAATAATCTGTTTCCATCTGATTATAAATTTCTTCCAACTCTGCCGCAATCCGCCGGATGATTCCCGGCTCAAAGGGGGAATCCAGACCTGCATCCTTTAACATACAGGTAAAAAAGTCTGAAGCACTGGCTTCGCAAAACGCCAGATAGCTTTTCCAGGCTGCTCTGTAGTCCTTCTGCATCCAGATCTTATACTGAAAGGCATTCGTCTGAGCAATTACATAATCAATGTAATAAAATGGGAAGCTGTAAATATGGTGCTGGCGCTGCCAGAAGCCGCCTTCTGAATAAAAGGAAGATTCCTCCTCATATGTCAGGTGGGGCTTGTACTGCTTTTCTAATTTTTTCCAGATATCCTTTCGCTCTGCCGGAGTCATTTCCGGATGATCGTATACAATGTGCTGAAATTCATCTACCATACTGCCATAGGGGATAAATACTACCGCATCCTCCAGCTGGGATTTTAAGAAATCCCCGGCCCTGCTGCCAAAGAACTGCTCCATCCACGGATTAGTGAAAAACTCCATAGACATGGAATGGGTTTCTGCCGTTTCCATCGTAATATCGGAATGCTCCATAATAGGATCTTTTCCTGAAATATACCCCTGAAATGCATGGCCGCACTCATGGGTCACTACATCCACATCCCCGGCGGTTCCGTTAAAGTTGGCGAAAATAAAAGGAGCATGATAATCAGGCAGATAGGTCATATAGCCTCCCACCTGCTTATGGGGACGGGCAAATACATCAAACAGATCCCCTTCCATCATAAAGTCGAAAAATTCTCTGGTTTCAGGGGATAATTCCTCATACATTTTCTGCCCGCTCTTTAAGATTTCCTCCGGGGTTCCCGTTGGTTTGGGACTTCCCTCCGGAAAGCTTAAGCCCTCGTCCATGTGGTACAAGGTGTCAAGACCCAGACGTTTCCTGCGGTTTTCCCACATTTTTTCCGCAAAAGGCACCCAGTCCTTTTTAATCTGCTCCCGGAACTGCTCTACCTCTTTTCTTCCGTAGCTGTTGCGGTTCATACGACAGTAGCCCAGATCTGTATAGGTCTCAAAGCCGAGCTTCTTTGCCTGCGCCGTACGGTTTTTTACCAGCTTATCATACAGTTCATCCAGCTGGTCTGCAATCCCCTCATAAAACGCATTCACCTTTGCAGCCGCCTTTTTCCGGATTTCCCGATCCTCATGGTTTAAATATGGCGTCATCATGGAAAGATTAAGGAGTTTTCCCTTCCAGTCAATCTTTGCGCCGGCAAGCAGTTTTTCGTACTCTGTCACAAGGGCATTTTCTTCCTGCATCAAAGGGATCACTGCCTCGCTTACAGACTTTGCCGCAAGCTCAATATTTTTAAATGCAGGCCCGCCGATGACCAGCTCCAGCTCCTTGCGGTATGGAGAAGCAAAGAGGAGCTTCTTATACTGCACCTCCTGATTGGAAAATGCGGGCATTTCCTGGTCATAATACGTTTTCTCTTCCTCATAAAAGGGATCTGTGGTATCAATACTGTGACGGATTTCCGCCAGAGTAGCCTGGGTTTTGATGCGGCCCATCAGCTTATAGTAGCGTCTGTGGACCTCCATCTGTTCCTGAGGCGTACCGGCTTCCTGAAAAGCCTTTATAATAGAGGAAAGCTCCTCTTTGGCGGCATCAAAATCAATCCGTTCATAGGGCATTTCACTGAATTTCATGTTGGGTTCCTCCTGTTTATGACTAGTATGGATCATTTTTATTTTATCATTCCTGTCAGCTTCCAGCCGAATCCTTTGAAACAGGCATAACCACCGGCCAGTGAAGCCCCCTCTGATTGGAAAAACCATAATCTGCCTTTTCTCTGTATTTCGGCGCCTCTACGCCTGTCAGTTTTCCGTCCGAAATCCAGTTTACATCTTCTCCGTACAGCTGCTGCATCAGTTCCTTTTCCAGCGCTTCCTGTATCTGCCTTACCTCAGACCTCCCTGACAGATCTTTCATTTCCATTGGGTCCTGTTCAAGATCAAAGAGCTGAATCCTGTTTCCCCATGGATAATAAATGAGTTTAAAGCGTCCGTCATGGATCATGCGCGTAGCTCTTGGCCCCTCGCTTATTTCTCCAAACAGAACCTGACGCTTTCTCTCACCAAACAGATTTTCCCCTTCTGACGTATCCGGCACCGGAATTTTGCAGAATTCCAGAAGGGTAGGCATAATATCCTCCAGACAGGCCAGACGCGTATCCTTCTTTCCCCTCAGGGAAGCTACAGGCTTTCCTGAAAAGAGCAGCGGTATATGGGATGAATTTTCATAAAAACTGCGTTTCCCCGCCATCTTATGCTGGAACAGCATTTCCCCATGGTCGCTGGCAAACACAATCAGTGTATTATCCAGTATTCCATTTTCCCTCAGCGCTCCCAGTACCAGACGAATCTGATGATCAATCAGAGTACACTGGGCAAAATAGGCTTTCTTTGCCAGCTTTATCTCTCTGTCGCTGTAATGCCTGCCGGATTCTGTCATTTCCTTCATGATAAAGCTGTCGTCAACCCAGTCTCCTGCTGGCGGCAGAGTAATATCCTCGTCTTTATACATATCCAGATATTCCTTCAGCGGAACCAACGGCGGATGTGGAAACTGATAGGACAGATAAAAGAAGGAAGGACGTGTAGGATCTCTCCTTTGAATCTGCCGCACCATCTGTGCCGTAGTCCACACGGTAGGATGCATCCGTCTTTCAAGGGGCCATGGAGTCGTATAATATGTATTATTTCCCATAGCATGAGAAAACTCCTGCCCTACCGCTCCGTTTTCCGCCAGCCATATCTGATAATCGTCCAGAACGCCAAATTCATAGCGTCCCTCTTCCTGAAGAATCACCTCATTAAAACCAATACGGTTTCTCTGGGGATACACATGAAGCTTTCCCACTGCCACAGTCTGATATCCGGCATCCGAAAATGCCTGGGCCAGTGTTTTCGCTTCCGGCATCTTCATCCGGTCGCTGTATACCCTGTCACCATGGCTTCTGGGGCTCATACCTGTCATCAGACTCCGTCTGGCCGGTATACATACCGGACAGGTGCTGTAGCAGTTTGTATAAATCACCCCGTCTCTTGCCAGCTGGTCAATGGTGGGAGTCATAATTTCACTGCATCCTCTATACCCCATAAAATTCTGAGACCATTGATCTGTCTGTATAAAAAGTACGTTATATCTCTGATTGTCCATGCCCTTCTCCTTTCGAGTGCTGCTTCCCCCCTGTAAAAGCGTCTGTCAGCGAAAGCCCGCCGGATTCTGACTCCCGCGGGCTTTTGTCATCGTTTCTATCCCTGCTTCGGCTGCTTATTTCACAGCGCCGATCAGTTCTTTTATATCCTCTATTCCGTGGCGTTCCATATATGCCCGGATACCGTCTACGGTCTCCACAGTTGCATATGGATTGTGGAAATTGGCTGTTCCAATGGCTACAGCCGTAGCACCTGCCAGAATAAACTCCAGAGCATCCGCTGCATTGGCAATACCGCCCATTCCAATAATGGGGAGCTTAACCGCATTAGCTGCCTGATACACCATACGCACTGCCACCGGCTTGATAGCAGGGCCGGAAAGTCCGCCTGTTTTGTTGGCTACGGCAAAGGTACGGCGCTCCACGTCAATTTTCATTCCCGTTATGGTATTGATCAGGGAAATCGCATCTGCACCGCCTGCCTCAGCAGCCTTTGCCATCACGGTAATATCTGTCACATTGGGACTGAGCTTCATAATAATCGGCTGCTTTGCATGAGCCTTTACTGCCTTTGTAATCGCCTCAACCGCCTTTGGGTCCTGACCGAAAGCAATTCCCCCCTCTTTTACATTGGGGCAGGAAATGTTGATCTCCAGCATATCCACCGGCTCTTCTCCCAGACGCTCTACTACCTCAATGTAGTCCTCTGTGGAACGGCCGCAGACATTCACAATAATTTTTGTATCGTATTTCTTCAAAAATGGAATATCACGCTTTGCAAATACGTCAATTCCCGGATTCTGCAGACCAATGGCATTGATCATACCGCCGTAGGTCTCCGCGATTCTGGGAGTGGGATTTCCGGGCCAGGGTACATTTGCCACGCCTTTTGTAACAACAGCGCCCAGACGGTTTAAATCTACAAATTCACTGTATTCCATACCGGAGCCAAAGGTTCCGGAGGCTTCCATCACCGGATTTTTAAATTCCACTCCGGCGATATTTACACTCATATTCACAGGGCCGTCCTCCTTTACAGTTCAATCTCATCTGCCAGGAATACAGGGCCGTCCTTGCAGATACGCTTATTGTGCACCTGAGAATGCTCGTCCTTTTCCTTAGACTGGCAGACACAGGCAAGACAGGCGCCCACACCGCAGGCCATCTTCTCCTCCAGAGAAATCCAGCACTGAATGTTGTTCTCTGCCGCATATGCCTTTAAGGCGCGAAGCATAGGGGTCGGACCGCAGGCATAAATCACATCTGCAGTAAGTCCATTTTCGCGGATTGCATTCAGCACATTCCCCTTTGTTCCCCGGCTTCCATCCTCTGTAGCAGTATAAACCGGACCGTAAGCTTCAAATTCATCCTTCAAAAACAGCTGGCTGTCGCGATAGCCGATCACAGACTGAACCATTTCAGAACCATTCAGCGCACACAGCTCCTTTGCCAGCTGCAGCATAGGAGGAATACCGATACCGCCGCCGATCAGGAAGGCTTTTTTCCCTTCCAGAAGAGAAAAGCCATTTCCCAGAGGCCCCAGGATATCGACCGTATCCCCTGCCTTCAATGCAGAAAACTCTTCTGTGCCTGCCCCTGCTACTCTATATACCAGACGCAGCTGTCCGGCCTCTTTGTCGATTCCGCAGAGGCTGATGGGTCTTGGAAGCAGACGGGAGCCGTCTTTGGAATAGACGGATACAAACTGTCCTGCCGCTGCCTGTGACGCAATCTCCGGGGCCTTCAGTCTTAAATCATAAATACCTTCAGCCAGCTGTGCCTGTGAAACCACAGAGGCTGTCATCTTTAACTTTGCCATGAACATTCTCCTATTTCCATTTCCGTCCTGATGCCGTAATTCATCTTACAGTACGCTGTTAATATCTGCCACCATATCCATCACAGCCTGTCTGGATGCCTCTGCAAAATGCTCTGTACCGAACTTTTTATATTTTTCCTGCTTGTAGGCCGCAATAATACCTCTGGAGGAATTTACAACGGCTCCTAAACCGTCTTTATTAAAGCAGTGCTTTAAGTCTTCAGCAGTACCTCCCTGAGCGCCGTAGCCCGGTACCAGGAAATAGGTATGAGGCATGAGATTTCTTAAAATACGGCTCATCTCCGGATAGGTTGCTCCCACTACTGCGCCTACATTGCTGTAATCTCCGTCCATGGAAGCATTGCCCCACTCTACTACCTTCTCTGCCACCCACTCGTAAAGCGGACGTCCGTCGATCAAGCGGTCCTGAAACTCGCCGCTGGAAGGATTGGAGGTCTTTACCAGAACGAAAAGGCCTCTGTCATGGCTGTTGCATACGTCTACAAATGGTTTTACACCGTCTGTGCCCAGATATGGGTTTACCGTAAGGAAATCTGTGTCAAAGCCGCTGTAGGTTTTAGAGCCTACCTGTACGCTTCCGATATGACCGGTGGCATAGGCTGCGGAGGTAGAGCCGATGTCGCCTCTCTTTGCATCGCCGATTACAACCAGCCCCTTTTCCTTACAGTAGTCTACAGTTCTCTTATATACCTTTAAGCCCTCAATACCAAACTGCTCATACATGGCAATCTGAGGCTTAACAGCCGGGATCAGATCAAAGGTATGATCTACAATTTCCTTATTAAACTGCCAGATTGCCTCTGCCGCTCCCTCTAATGTCTCGCCGTACTGCTCAAAAGCAGCCGCCTGGATATGCTCCGGAACGTAGGAAAGCATGGGATCTAAGCCTACGCAGATCGGCGCCTTGGTTTTTTGTATTTTTTCAATTAACTGACGGATCATAATATCCTCCTCTTATCTTGTGATATGTTATAATTCTATCATAGTTTTCACCGTCTGAACAGTACCCATTTTCCCCGAAACGCCCTGTCCTTTCCCTCAGTCCTTCTCTCTCATCATCACCGCTGCGGACGGCGTCTGTGCTCCCCGGTGTACCGTGACATGGGCTTTTTCCATACGAGTGCTGTCAAAGCCATCTTCTGTGTTGCTGTTGGGGAAAATGAAGTTTTTACCGCTGGATGTAACCGTCAGCCGAAGGCTGTGGCCTGGAAGAAACGTATTGGATATTTTGGTGGTGCGGATAGTAACAGGATAAATCTGATCCGGCTTAAGATACTCAGCCTGTTCAAAGCCATTTCTGTATTTTGCACATAAAACACCATCCGCCAGCTTAATGGACCGCCCTGTTTCATCTACATCTGTAATTCGGACCATAAAATCTGTATCAGGACAGTCACAGGAAACATACAGCTTCACCGCCAGTTCGCCCGTAATCGTAAAGGGCTCCTTAAAGGGCTCTGTGGTATAGGAAAGCATATCCTCCCGCCGTTCGATCACCGTATAGTCCTCCGGAACCTCCAGTTCATTTTCAGACATATCTATAATATGTACGGACGGATTTCCGGGATCATAAAAATAGGAATCCCTTCCACCTGTTTCAGGAGCCCTAAAGCTCAGGCTTCCCTGACCGCAGGCGGCTCCATTTCCGGCAGCTGAATCGTCCTCTGCTCCGTTCAGGTAAAGGATTGCTTCTTCTGTATTGGCCGGCGGCCAGCACTGCCCGTTTTTCCAGGTATTATCACCCAGAGTATAATATTCCAGCGCAGGCGTCCTCTCAATGCCATTCTCTATTCCCTTTAAAAAATGCTCCAGCCACTTCATACAGAGGATATCCATATCATAGCGCAGGGCATCCGGCCCCATATGAATACCGTGGAGATCATAGTCTGCATTGCCGCTGTGCTTCCAGGGACCGAGCACTGCCTTCCAGGTTCCCTCAGGCCAGTCCTTTACCAGCTCCAGGGCCTCTGAGGTTCCCATTCCGTTATCATCAAACCATCCGGACATGATCAGCGCAGGAACCGGTCCGCCCTTATAGTTGAGATGCCAGTTTCCCTTTTTCCAGAATTCGTCCATATCCTTATGCCTCAGCCATTCTGTCAGAAAGGGCAACTCCCGCCCCAGAGCCTTTTTCGGAATATCCTCAATGGGACGGATATCCAGAATCTCATCCCAGTTCTCCTGTTCCATAAGATCCGGACGCATCCTCTGTTCTGACACAGAAAAACACCATGCCAGCATGCCTGAGTCAAAGCAGCCGCCCCTTCTTGGAAGGTCTACAAAGGCGCTTCCGGCGCACACACTGGAAAGCATAGCCTTCAGATGAGGATTTCCGCTGGCAGCAGCAGCCCACTGAACATATCCCAGATAGGAGCCTCCGGTCATTCCCACACTCCCGTCGCTCCAGGACTGGGCAGCAATCCAGTTTAAGGCATCATCTCCATCTTCAATTTCATAATACTGGGGCATCCATTTCCCTGTACTGTCCTCCCGTCCTCTTACATCCTGAATCACCACTGCATAGCCTCTCTGGACAAAGCGGTAATATCCTTCCAACCCTCTTGATTTACCATAAGGGGTACGGATCAGAACCGTGGGAAAACGCTGTCCCTCTGAGGGAAGATATACATCCGAAGCCAGCATTTCCCCGTCCCTGGTCTTTACAAACTCTGTTCCCAGAAACCGGACACCAAAACACTGCCTGTCAGGATATACCTCATCCCAGATTTTCAGAACCGTATTCTCTTCCATACCCTCTTTTACCAGAATGCCGGTATAATCGCGTCCACTCATTAAAACTGCCCAGATTTTTCCATTTTCATAAAATAAGTCCATTGGAAATTTCTTATCTCTCTGAATATAGGACTCTCTCCGACGGTTTGTAAACCGTTCCCCGTCCAAGGTAAAGACTTCCGGCTCCTGTGCAATTTTCTCCTCACAGGCTGCTTTCTTTTCAAAAAAGCCTGCGATGCTGCGGCTGCACAGCTTCTGTAAAAATACATTTTCCTTTTCTCCGAAAGGTCTTTCTTCGCCCAGATTTCCTGTTTCAATATCCAAAATCCGGACCGTCAGAGCTTCCGTTTCTTCCCGTATCTTTGCATATAAAATACCGGAAAAGTAAAAGTTCCAGTTCATATTTTATTATCCTCCAATCGGCATATGTACTCCTCATCCCATCCCCACTGCTATCAGAGGGGCAATCACCACAGGCGGCACCAAAAGGGCCGGGAGCAGATTCAATGTACGGATCTGCTTGATTCCCAGTATGCCCAGACCGCTGCTTAAAATTAAAATTCCGCCTACCAGACTGATTTCCGTCATCAGAGCGTCTGTAATAAAGGGTTCAATCACACTTGCCAGCAGATAGATACTCCCCTGCCAGCAAAAAAGCACCGCTGCCGCAATGGCGATACCGAAGCCAAAGGCAGAGCTGAGTACCGTAGAAGTAATTCCGTCCAGAACAGCATTGGTATAAAGGAAGGTATTATCTCCCAGAAGGGCGCTCTGCATGGGTCCCAGAATCGAAAGCGTGCCTGCACAGAACAGCAGGATCGCTGTGGACAGTCCCTTAGACAGCTCAGAGCTGCCGGAAATCCTTCCCACAGCCCGGTCAAAGACAGCCTCCAGATCAAGCCCTGTACCGATCAGGCCGCCCAGGGCCAGACTTACAATAAACAGAACATGATACTGTGATTCAGGCATGGCTTCTGCAATGGAATTGATTCCAAGGGCTGTGGCTGCCAGCCCCATGGAATCCATCATCACAGTTTTATACTTTTCTCCGATTCCCTTCTTTAAGGTGCTTCCCACTACGCAGCCCGTGAGAATTGCGCCAGTATTTGCAATGGTTCCCAACATAATACATTCCTCCTGTTTCCAAATTTACCCATACTTCAAATCACCTTCCGTCCGGTCCATTGTCATTTCATGCATACCTCAAATTCATCCAGAAGCTCTTCAAAGAACTCCATTGCCTGATCCACCGGCCTGCTCTCAGACATATCCACGCCGCATAGCTTTAAAAGCTCCACCGGCTCCATACTGCAGCCTCCGCTTAAAAACCGCTTATAGCCCTCTAAAATCCCCGGCTCCCCTTCCATGATCCGGCGGCTGATGGCAACGGCAGCCGAAAAACCGGTTGCGTACTGATATACATAAAAAGGTGTATAAAAATGGGGAATCCTTTCCCATTCATAACCAATTTCCGAATCAAAAACCATATCCGGCCCAAAATAATCCTCATTTAATTTCTGGTAAATTCCGCACAGCTTTTCAGAAGTCAAGCTCTCTCCCGCTGCTCCCAGCTCATGAACTGTCTTTTCAAATTCCGCAAACATGGTCTGACGGAACAGAGTTGCCCGGAAGCTTTCCAGAAAATGGTTTAACAAATACGCCCGTTCCTTCTTTTCTTTACACTGCTTCAGCAGATAGCGGATCAGAAGGGCCTCATTGCAGGTAGACGCTACCTCTGCCACAAAAATCTTATAGCCTGCATAGACATAGGGCTGGTTTTCATTGGAATACCAGGTATGAATGGCGTGCCCCATCTCGTGAGCCAGTGTAAATACATCATTTAAAGTGCCGTGGAAATTTAACAGCACATAGGGATGGCAGCCGTAAATCCCCCAGGAATAAGCTCCGCTTCTCTTTCCTTCATTTTCATATACATCAATCCAGCGGCCCTCAAAGCCTGTCTCAAGCAGGGACAGATATTCCTCCCCCAGTGGAGCCAGTCCCTCCTTCACTATTTTCTTTGCCTCTTCAAAGGTATAATGTGTATTCCCCTGTGATGTAAGAGGAACATAAACGTCATACATATGAAGCTCATCCACCCCAAGAAGCCTCTTTCTCAGGGACATGTAGCGGTGCATAAGAGGAAGGCTCTTCCTCACCGATGACACCAGACGGTCATACACCCCTTCAGGCACCTCATTCGAACTCAGATAATATTCCCGGCTGGAGGTATACTTTCGTGCTTTGGCATAAAATACAGCCTGCTTCACATTTGCGCCAAAAGCAGCTGCCAGGGTGTTTGAATATTGTCTGTATACACTATACAAACTTTGAAATGCCTCCCTGCGTATCCTGCGGTCTGGATGCTCCATCAGGGAAATATAGGTTCCATGGGTTACAGGAAGCTCTCTCCCATCCTCCCCGGTAATGGATGGAAAGCGCACATCTGCATTATTAAACATACGGAATACCTGTGCTCCCCCCTGCGTGGCCTCCTGAGAAGCAGCCAGAAGCGCCTCCAGCTCATCGGAAAGCGTATGGGCCTTTCTCTTAAGCAGCTGGCTTAACAGCCTGCCATACAGCCCAAGCTCCTTTTTCTCCCTCTGAAACGCTTCCAGCTGTTCATCCGGGATTGAAAGAATCTCCGGCACCATATAGGACGACAGCTCTCCTGCCCGAAAAGACAGGTTCTGGGCTCTGGAAAACATATCCTGGGCCTGCTGTCCCGCCGTGTCCTCATCGGAACGCATTCTGGCATATACATACAGCCGTTCTATTTTCTGTGAAATAGAATCATCAAATGAAAGCCCCTCAAAAAGCCGATCCGCCGACCGTCCCAGTGTTCCCTTAAACTCCTGATAGCGGTCTGTTTCCCGGACCGCTTCTTCATACAGCTTCTCCCACGCTTCCCTATTCTCTACCATATCCTCCAGCTTCCAGGTGGCTTCCGCCGGTATTTCATCTCTCTTTTTTATCATAAGCCCAAGGCTCCTTCCATTGCAAAATCATTCCTTATTTTATCACATTGGAAGGGGTTGTAAACCAGATTTCCCTATCATTTTTTAATATTTCCCCTCCTCCTTAACAAAAAAGTCAGAAATTATTATAAAATAGTCAAAAGAAAGTGATCGTTTTTGTAATATCTATCCGCTATAATCATACATGTAAAAAGAAAACAAACTCAAAAGGAGATTTTAATTATGAAAAAGAGATTTATCACCACAGCAGCTATGGCAGCTATCACAGCAACCATGTTATTAAACGGATGCGGCAGTTCCCAGACAGCCTCTACATCTGCTCCTCAGACAGAAACACAGGCTCCTTCTACAGAAGCCAAACCTGATGAGACTGAAGAAACTACTGCAGCGCCGGAAACCGGCGGATCAGAAACAGAGGCTCTGGCCGAGGACGTAGTCCGCACAGAAGCTGTTTATGTAAAAGACAGTGAATTTGCAGAAGACGGCAGGCTGGTCTTCCACAATGATACCCACGGAGATTTTATCTGCAATATCAGCGACTTCACTGTTTTACCGGAAGAATTAAAGGACGGAGAAACCTATGTGATCAGCCATTCCATGGTTATGACCATGTCCCTTCCCGGACAGCTTCCTCAGGTATATTCCATCCGCACTGCAGATGATACCTATCAGGATTCCATCGGTACCGTACAGGCCATCGAAGAAGAAAATGTGCTCTTTGAGCAGGCTGACGGAAATCAGTTTATGATCAGCAAAGACAGTGTGGACGACATTGAGAAGCTTCAGGAAGGCGACGTATGTGTAGTAAGCCACACAGAAGCCATGACCCGTTCCATGCCCGGAATTTATATGGAGGTAAACCGCGTAGACGTACTTCCCCAGGCAGATTCTGAGACAAAAGAAGCTTCTGCCGAAACCCTTACAGAAATAAAGGAAGCAGAAACAACAAAGGCAGAGTAATTCTTATATAAATACCTCCCTGATTCACAGAGCTGTTTTGCCTGTCATTCAGGGAGGTATTTTTTTGTTATTTTCTTAACAATCTCTTGTGAAATTCTTCAAAATCCTTGCAATTTCGTAAATATGTGATAAAATCCCTAGCAAACCTTGCCTGGAACCGACATCTGCAGGATTTCCCTGTGATTTTGGCTCCGGCAGCAGAAAAAAGGGAGAATCTATTATGTCAGCAGCCAGTATCAAGGATTTCCTTAAACGGAAAAATGTCAGCATCACCGTCCAGACCTATCTGATTGATGCCTTGGGAGCCATGGCCTTCGGCCTTTTTGCTTCCCTTCTGATCGGCACCATTTTCGGAACTCTTGGACAGCAGTTCCACATTGAAATTTTTAATGTAATCGCAGACTATGCCAAAAGCGCTACCGGCGCGGCTCTGGGTATTGCCATTGCCCATGCCTTAAAAGCTCCCCAGCTTGTCCTCTTTTCCGCCGCAACCGTAGGTATTGCCGGAAACGCCCTGGGAGGGCCTGTAGGCGCTCTGGTAGCTACTATCGCAGCCGCAGAGCTGGGAAAAATCGTGTCCAAAGAAACCCGTCTGGATATTCTGGTCACTCCGGGAGTTACTATCATCTCCGGCGTGCTGGTAGCACAGTTCGTAGGACCGGGGGTGGCAGGCTTTATGAGCTGGTTCGGCAATCTTGTAAAAACTGCTACAGAAATGCAGCCCTTTATCATGGGAATCCTCGTTTCTGCCCTCATCGGCGTCGCGTTAACCCTTCCCATCAGCAGCGCAGCCATCTGTATTGCCCTTTCTCTGGATGGTCTGGCCGGGGGCGCCGCTACCGCAGGCTGCTGCGCACAGATGATCGGCTTCGCCGTTATGAGTTACCGGGAAAATAAAATCGGCGGCCTGATGGCTCAGGGGCTGGGAACCAGCATGCTTCAAATGGGAAATATTGTTTTAAATCCCCGGATCTGGATTCCCCCCACACTTGCATCCATGATCACAGGCCCCATCGCCACTATGGTATTCCATCTGGAAAATATACCTGCCGGTTCAGGAATGGGAACCTGCGGCCTGGTAGGCCCCATCGGAATCTACACTGCCATGGGAGGCGGAACCAGTATGTGGCTGGGAATCCTTTTCGTCTGCTTCCTCCTCCCCGCTGTATTGACCTTTATTTTCGGAGAAGCACTTCGGAAAATGGGCTGGATTAAGGACGGCGATTTAAAGCTGGATCTGTAAATTAAAAACTCCTGACTGATCCCGTACAGGGTAATCAGCCAGGAGTTTTTATATACCGGTACAAATACATTCAAAATTTAACGGTGAATATATTGAATTGCCACACACTTCGGCCCTCCCTGAGCCACGAACACCGGACTCAGCTCCAGTATATGAATTTCCAGACCTGCAAATGCGGTTTCAAACATAGTACGGATATTCTCCGCCTCTTTTTTCGCCGCAGCATGGACAATATATAAAATATGGTTCTGCCCGATGTCCTTCTGTTTCATGTACTCCATAATTCCTTTTACAGCGGCAGACATGGTACGCTTTACAAAAAAATTGTCAATTCTGGTTCCATCCTCCGTCAGCTTCATAACCGGCTTTAATTTCAAAACAGAACCAAGGGCCGCTGCAACGGGAGTCAGCCTTCCGCCTCTCTTTAAAAAGGAAAAGTCCTGCGGGATCAAAAAGGACTCTGTCTTTTGGGCAGCCTCCTTTAACCATTCCAGAATCTCAGAAGCACTTCTTCCCTCTTCCTTCATCTTCTGCGCCTGTTCTGTCATATATCGATGAGGCCCGCACAGAGTTCTGCTGTTGAACACCGTAATCCGCTCAGGGTTTTCTGTCATTTCTCTGGCGCTGCATGCTCCGTGATAGGTGCCGGAAAGGCCTTCTGCTATGGAAATATGGACAATCTCATCCTGCGGATATCTGGCATATGCATCCAGCACCTCCCCGATGGGAGGCTGAGAGGATCTGGGAACCTGCCCTTCCTGAATACGCCGGTAAAATTCCTCCATATCAATCTGAAGATCCCGGCCTTCCAGATCTCCTATATGTATGCACAGGGGAATTGCCTCAAACCCCATTGCTTTTGCCTCATCTTCTGTATACATCACAGAAGAATCCGTTATAATCTGTACCACATCTAATTCCTCCGCCCTATAATATAGTTTCAGAAACTACTTATTATAGTTTGCAATATTTGTATAAAAATGTCAATAGGCGGAGAATCATTTTTCAATCTTTAGTGATGCTCGCCGCACTCATCTGCATGCTCATGATTGTGGCAGATCGATCCGGTAGAAATCAGCTCGCCCCGAAGATAGGTTTCTACTGCAGTTCTGGCGTCACCCTGAACACCTACAATCACCTCTACACCGCGCTCATTAAAGATATCTACAGCTCCTCCGCCCATTCCGCCGGAGATAATTACCTGGGCTCCGTTATCAGCCAGGAAATTCGGCAGAAAGCCGGGACGGTGGCCCGGATTGGGGACGGAATTTTCAGCCACAATCTTACCGTCCTCTGCATCAAAAAAGATAAAGTTCTCACAATGTCCAAAATGTCCGGCAACCTCGCTGCCCATAGCTGCTACTGCAATTTTCATAATCATCTTACTCCTTTTTCATCTTTCTTTAAGATCTGGTTTACAGTTTCAAATATATTTTTTAACGCATCTCTGGCAGGGCAGTCTATATCTGCAATGCTTTTTCCTGCATTCACTGCCAATGATACGTTTTTATCATAGGGAATCACGCCTGCAAACGGAATATCCTCTTCTTTGCAGAACTCCTTTATATCCCGCGCATGTTCCGGACTTACATCCCATTTATTGACACAGACTGCCAAACTTGCCTGAAAGGTTCTGGCGGTTTTTACCAGCCGTTTCAAATCGCTGATTCCCGACTGGCTGGGTTCTGCCACTATAAGCACCAGATCCATTCCGCTGACAGACGCAATCACCGGGCATCCAATGCCGGGAGATCCGTCAATAATGGCCAGTTCCGTTTCCGGAGCATGCTTCAGCATGGCCATCTTCACATCTGTTACCAGCTTTCCGGAATTTCCCCGGCCCATTTTCAAAACAGCCGTAGAAAATATCCTCTCGCCCAGATACAGTTCCTTTCTGCCTGCCACATCCTCCGCAAGATACACTGCCTTTTGGGGACATACATAAGCGCACACACCGCAGCCCTCGCAGGCATATTCATTTACCCGATATCTTCCCTTTTTCTTTTCAAGAGCATTAAACCGGCAGTGGGACGCACAGATCCCGCAGCCAACACATTTATCAGGATCAACCACAGCCTTCTCCCCTCCCAGAAATTCGGCAATTTCCGGAGAAACCGTAGGAGCCGCTACCAGATGAAGGTTAGGCGCATCCACATCGCAGTCTGCCATTGCCCTTGTCTGAGAAAAATGAATAAAAGCCGCTGCGGTGGTAGTCTTTCCAGTGCCTCCCTTTCCGCTGAGGATCAAAAGACGTTTCATAAGACACCTCCAATCTGCTTCAGCACATCTGCAAACAGTATGCCAAGCTCAGGGTCTTTTCGGGAAACGAGTTCTCCTGCTGCCGCCATGGCTCCGATCCCGGGAGAATAGGGGATACGGCACAGTATTTTAAGATCATGCTCCCTGCAAAAATCCTCCAGCGGTTCATAGGGAGTCTCTTCTTTATTGATAATAACGCCGCATTTTCTCCCCAACAGAGTCACAAGCTCATAAACCATCTGAAAGTTGTGAAAGCCAAAAGCTGTAGGCTCTGCCACAAGAATACAGAAGTCCGCATCCATCACACTTTCCATCACACTGCAGGCGCTTCCGGGAGGGCCGTCTATAATCGTCAGCCCCTCTGCCTGTTTAAGCGCTTCCCGAATAACAGGGATGCCTGACGCCTCTCCGGGATTTAAAATACCGGTCACTGTTTTCACATCTCCCGCCATCCCGATTTGCAGCCTTCCAACCGGCTTTTCTCTTTCTGTAACAGCATTTTCCGGGCAAACCAGACTGCAGCCGCCGCAGCTGTGGCAGACCTCGGAAAATACCATGGGTTTTTCCCTGATATACATCAGGGCATGGAAGCGGCAGAATTCCACGCATTTTTTACAGCCGGTGCAGCGGCCGGGATCGAACTCCGGCAAAAGAGCGCTTACTGTTACCTCCTCTGTCCGATCGGGCTTCAGAAATAAATGTCCGTTGGGCTCTTCCACATCACAGTCAATATATACTGCATTTCCAGCTGCTGTTGCAAGATTCACTGCAGCCAGAGTTTTCCCCGCACCGCCCTTGCCGCTCAAGCAGGCGATTTTCATTGTACACCATGGTAGCCGCCGTGGAAGTGAGTCAGCTCCTCAAGCCTTCCCTCCTCCAATGCAGCCAGATCATCCGCAGCGGCTTTATTTGCGGATTTATAAATTTTTATACCTGCGGCCTTAAAGACCTCTGCCGCATTCTCTCCGCAGCGGACTGTAAGCAGAGTATCGATACGGCTGTCCACCAGAAACTGCGCTGCCTGAATCCCTGCGCCTCCCGATGCTTTGGCTGCCGGATTTTCCACGATTGTATCCCTGCCGTTTTCACGGAACAGGAAATAGGGTGCGCGGGCCAGAACAATACACACATCCTGTCTGTTTTCATCCAACGGAACTGCGATTTTCATCCTTTTTTCCTCCTTCGTCAGCTTTTGTGCACAGCCCAGACGGTGTTTTTTACAGCCTCCGCAGCCGCAGTACTCTTCTTCTCCGCTGCAAAGCTGATAGTCCCCGCCCTCAATGCGCAGAACTCGTCCCTCTACCAGTGCCTCTGCTATCTTTTTCCGGGCGGAATTATAGATAAGCTGAACCGTAGTTCTGGCAACCTGCATATAGGCACTGCATTCCTCCTGGGAAAACCCCTGTCTGTCGATAAGGCGGATTGCCTCATATTCATCCACAGTCAGGATCACTGCCGGATCACCGCAGGCTCTGCCCAAAGGATGAAATTCCCTTATCTGCGGCATCTGGCACACCTTTCGGCACTTTTTGGGCCTTGGCATCGTACTCACCTCTTTCGGCTCGTTTATGGCATATGCCATTTATATTTTGGAGTATAACTCTGTTTACGGCATATGTCAATAACATTTTCTACAGCTCCAATGCCAATCTGGTTACTTCATAGATTGCTTTCTTTGCATCTCCTGCTTTAAGGCCGTCTCCAATACGATATCCCCCTTCTTTCTCTGTCAGAGTTTCCCAAAGGGCTGTATCCGGTCTGGAACCAAAGGCAAGAACAATGGCTGAGAATATCATTTACCAGATATACATTATCCTGTTTTATTCCCGGGATGTCCGGAACAATCGTAAGAGCGCCGCAGGCCAGAATGATTATTTCAAACCCGACTTATAAAAAATGCACTGAGCAGCTGCAGCAGTGCCGCTCAGACCGCTGCAAAGAGTTCTTAAGGAAACATCCACGCTTCAGGAAGCCGCAGACATTTTAAACATCTGCCTGTAAAATCTCTTCCTGCTTTTCCCTGAAAGACGGCTGCCTCGCTTCCTCTTTAGAAAGTGCTGCATACAGATGAATGGTATTTGCACAATCTCACAGCTCGTCCTCCGCAGATTCCTGATCGGAAATCCTTATCCGGAGGGTCTGTACCTGAGCCTGCAGCGCTTTCGTCTCCTCCTTCACCTGATGAATCTGCTCCTTTAACCGCCCAAGCTCTCTGTTTTTTTTACGCAGACGGATGGCTGCTGCCAAAATAATTCCTGCCAAAACAGTTATGATCATATTCTGCATCTTATCTCCTCTACTGCAAATGTTCTTTTACCGCTCTGCGTAAAGCCTCCGGCTTCAATGGCATAGTAAGAACCGTCAGGCCGGCCTTCTCCTTCGGCAGCCATTCTTTTCCGGTCAGAAGAATCACCCTGGATGCATCCTGGCTATTCCCGGTTGGATCTGCCTCCTCTGCCAATTTCTCTGACAGGATCCAGATAGATGGCTTCCGATTTCCCAGTTTTTTTCTTTTCTCTTCCCAGGTGGAAAAACAAAGGATATGACCGGGAAACGCTTCTAAAACAGCCTTAAGTCCATTGGCATAAGCTTTGTTTCCATGCATGATAATAAGCAGGTCATCCGTTCGTACCTTCTGACGGATCTGGATAAAATCGAGAACCGGCGTATTGTAAAGGCTGAAATTTTTTTCCTTATGAACCTGGTCATAGTAGCTTTTTGCCGCCTGACACATCCTCAGACAAAACTGCTCGATATCAATCCGAATGTCGCTCCTGTCTGCCTGGCCTCTTGTTCTGTCCAGTTCACAGAGAGATGTGCCACAGTTTACACCTAGGTGAAAATGAACTGTATCCTCATTTTCATCATTTAAAAATCCTTTATTTTGATGGAGGTATTCACACCGAAGCTGCCAGCAGCGTTCCCCGCAGATATAGGGACGCTCATCCCTGGCAGATACCTTAAAGAAGCTGCCTGCGTATTCATCAAACCAGCGGATATACTGTGTCCCCACATCGCGAGTAGGATTTTTCTGCCTGTCCAGCATGACCCGCCCGTTCCTGTATCGTTTTACAAGCTCCGGAAAGGCAATCCCCCCGCAAATAATAAATCTGGACACAATCTGGAAAACGCCCAGGTTCTAAGGCTGGCTCAGGCGCATCATGTAAACTTTAGATTGATCGATGATGATTACAGGGTTGAGATTAAGCTGTAGGTGTATCTTGCATTTTTACATCGATTGATATATGATTATTTCAGTTTATTTTTACATAATCAGGGAGAATATATGGTCAGCCTTCATCTAAGCGATTCTACGATCAATTCTTTAAGCAATAATGAATTGAATATTTTAAAATATGTATACGAACATGGTGATGCCATCGTGGATATGAATATTCGGGAGTTTTCTGCCCAGGTATCCTACTCTTCCGCTACGATCTTACGTTTTTGCCGGAAACTGGGATATTCCGGATTTGCAGAATTTAAGTATCAGCTGCGCCATCAAACTATGATCCATGACATTCCGTCCTCTCCCGAAAAAAAGCCGGACTTTGATATTCAGAGGCTGATGGATTCCATGTGCTTTAATATTGACGGCACTGCCGGCCTGATCTCAGAAGAACAGCTTTCCAGAACCTTTCATTATCTTGACAGTGACTGCCCGATCTATGTATGGGCCCCCGGCGGACTTACGTCTATCCTCAGCAATTACTTTGAAAAACTGCTGCTTTCCATCGGTAGGCAAAATGTATATTTGCTGGAATCCTCCAAAATGTCCGCCCACATCCTGCAAAACCAGAAAAATAAGTGTCTTCTGATCCTGATCAGTACTACTGGAAACTTTGAACCAACCATTCGAATGGGAAAAATAGGCAGTATGAATCATATCCCTATTTTGACCATTTCTCCCTATACCAGCAATGCCCTTGCTGATCTGGGAACCATCAATTTCCGTTTTTTTACAAACCAACGTGAAAACCAGGGTGCGGAATTCACATCCCGCCTTCCGGTCTTTTATGTGATACACATGATTATCCGCAGCTATCTGGAATACAAACGTTTAGGAGATACCCATGATTCCATTATTTGAAAAAGCGCACCGTATGCAGCTTACGGAAACAGAAAAGAGCATACTGGATTATTTTGAAAAAAACCTTCCCCTCTCTGTCCACACTCATTTAAATGACCTGAGTTCTGCTCTTTATACCTCAAACGCTACCATCGTTCGTTTTTGTCAAAAACTGGGCTTAAATGGATATAATGAATTTAAATACCAGCTCCGTCATGAGTTAAAACAGATGAAGGAACCCGTTTTTTCTCCTAATGATCTGATTTCCCATTCCCTGGCTCTGTTTAGAGATAATATGGAAGCTGTCGATGCAGACAAATTAAAACGCATTGCCGACTATCTTACCGGCGACAATCCCGTATATATCTATGGTTCCAATTTAAGCTCTGTCCCGGCAAAATATCTTCAGGTCGTTTTAAATACATTGGATCACCCATCGATTCTTATCGAATGGCACCGCCTTCTGGCTGGACTGATCCATGAGATCACCTCGGATTCTGTTTTATTTATGATTTCCGCCCACGGAGATTCTCAGCGCTATCTTCCGATTTTTGAATGTGCCAAAAAAAGAGGAATTACCACTATTCTCCTTACCAGTGAAAAAAACAGTCCTCTGCTTTCTTTAAGCACCATCTGGATGTGCAGCAATGATCAGAATGAAGAATGTCATCATGTAGATATCAACTCCCGTCTCGGCATCATCACCCTGATCCAGCTGATTATTGAACTGGCAGCACAGGGTACAACAAAAGAGAACTCCTGATCCAAGTTTTCAAATCAGAAGTTCTCTTTTTATTGATCAATATTTTAATACTTCCCTCACATCGGATGCGATCCGCTCTACCTTAGGGCCGTAAATAACCTGAATATGCGTATCACTCGATCGTACAAATCCCATTGCCCCTGTCTTCTTGAGAATATCCTCATCAACAAGAGCCATATCCTTGATATCCACACGAAGTCTTGTCAGACAGTTATTTACCACACCGATGTTGCCAAAGCCGCCAAGTCCTTCAATAATCTTTACCGCTTTTGCTTTCTGCTGCTCATCCATGGAAACACCCTGCTCCCCGTCTGTTTCCTCTTCATCTGCCACATCGATTGAAAGCTTCTTTTTTGTCAGATACCATTTAAACACCCGATAGTAGACAACAAAGAATACGGGTCCTACTACAAGTACCCAGTACCAGTTGGATCCGGGCTGGAACACACCCCAGATCAGGTAGTCGATCAATCCGCCTCCAGTATTTCCGATAATCACATGAAGCGCTGCCATCAGCATGAACGAAAGACCGCCCATAACAGCATGAAATACAAACAATGCAGGTGCAATAAACATAAATGAAAATTCCAGAGGCTCAGTAATACCGGAAACAACGCTGGCTGCCACGCCTGCGATCATCAGGGCTTTTACCTTTCCCTTCTTTTCTTCCGGAGAAGTACGGTAAATGGCGAGAGCCGCGCCGGAAAGTCCAAACATCATCATCGGCATTTTACCCTGTCCAAGGAATACCGTAAACGGAGCCAGTTCATTGATATCAACCTTATCAATAAACTGCAGGAAAATATTCAGACAGCCTTCTACGCCCTCATAAACACCCCCAAGAGATGTGGTTCTGAAAAGACCGTTCAGCACATGGTGAAGTCCTGTCGGAATCAGAAGGCGTTCCAAAAAACCATAGGTAAATACGCCTGCCAGACCGGTTGCGGAAATAAGGCCGCCCAACCCGTCAATGGCTGCAGAAATCGGCTTCCATACCAGAGGAGCGATCAGACCGGCTGCTGCCATTGCCATAATTACGGCAATCGCTACGAATCGTTTTCCTCCATAAAAGGAAATTGCTACGGGAAACTGTACTTTATGATATTTGTTATGAATCTTTGCAGTAACCAAACCGGAAATAATACCTGCTACCGCTCCCATGTCCAGTGTTTCCACACCAAGAATCGCGGAAATCTTCAACGCGCTGAAATCCATGAACCCGGATCCTATCATACAGGACGATGCCACCAAAAAGGTATAGTAGCCAATAAAGCCTGCAAATGCCGCTATTTCCTTTTCTTCCTTTGCAAGACCAAAGGCAATGGAAATAGAAAACAGCACCGGGATCAAGGTAAAAACAACGCCTGCTACCTTATTCAAAGTTAAAATTACAAACTGAAGAACCGGAAGCTGTAAAAATGGCAGCGCCTCTACAACCTGTGCTTTCATCAGTGCAGAACTCAGTCCCAGGACGATGCCGCAGGCAGCTAAAGCTGCAATCGGCATCAGTAAGCTCCGTCCAAGGGCTGAAAAAAAGTCCATAACTTTATTCTTATTCATTGTAAACCCCCGATTTTACATATATTCTCTGATTATGTATGATTACCGCAATTCCGGCCACATCCCCTTATTCGCTTCAATCAGCGCATCCAGAACTTTTCTTGCTTTCTTTGCATCATTGATCAGACGGTTCAGAGTAAATGCCTCCAGTGCCTTCTGATAAGAATTTTCAAAATATGCATCTACGATCAGCTTTTCACAGGAAACCTGATTAACCAGAAGTCCTAAATTAAACTGCGGAATATTACCCACGCGCATAGGTCTCGATCCGTTAATACCAAGCTCACAGACCACCTCAACCATTGCATCATCCTGCATATTTGCAATCGCGCCGTTATTTTCCACGATCAGGATATGGCGGTCATTTTTATTGTACGCAATCGCCTCTGCCACCTTTATCATCATCTCTGCATGAGCATCTGATATTGCATGGAATTTATCTCCCAATTTTCCTTCTTTAATTACCTCTGCACATTCGGTAAACACCCTTTTTTCTCTTCCTGCCATAACCTCATCTGCACGGGTAAAGTTGGGATCCAGATGGCTTACTTTATAATCGGGATACAGGTAATACTGATCGTATGTATTTGGAAGAAACTCCGGGAAATCTGCCATGATCGTCTGAACCATTCCATAGGTATCCAGCCAGGACTGATCTCTCTGCTCCGCATCCTGGGGCAAAAATCCTTTCTCCTTCACCATTTCACGAACCTTTGGCAAAAGATCTTCGCCTGTATGTGCATCATATACATGAGTAAACCAGCCATAATGATTCAGGCCAAAATATACCGGATCCAGATCTTCCCATTTACATCCTAACAGGCGGCTTACGGAACGGACTACATTTTCCGGCTGGTCACAGATATTTAAAATTCTCTTGTCATCGGGGAATTCTCTGCGAAGAGCCTCTGCAACGATTGCTGCCGGATTGGAGTAATTTAAAATCCATGCATTGGGCGCATAGGTACGGATATCGTGAACTGCTTTAATCATATCTACACAGGAACGAAGTCCATATGCCATTCCGCCGGCTCCGCAGGTTTCCTGACCAATGAGTCCCATACTGAGAGGAATATGCTCATCCTTGGCGCGCATCTTTAAGCCGCCAGCGCGCATCTGCATAAAGATAAAATCCATTCCTTCATATGCTTCCTTCACATCTGTGGTATAGGAAAATTCCAGTTCCGGAAAACGTTCTTTAAATAAAATTTCGCCATATTTACCAATCGGCTCCTGACGCTCCGCATCTATATCAAACAATACCAGTTTTTTCAGTGGAAATTCTTCTCTCAGGCGTACAAAGGACTTTAAAAATCCCAATGTATATGTACTTCCGCCGCCTACAATACATACATTAAATGTTTTCATAATCGCTTCTCCTTTTTTCGATTTGTGAGATTTTTTTGATGAATCCATCATACTTTATTCATAATGATATGTAAATAGTTTCTAATTATTGTGAATATCGTATTATATTTTATTATTTGTTACCTATATAGTAATATTTTTCAATCTTTTATTTAAAAATACGCCCCGACAGACATTTCCTCTTCTGTCAGAGCGTATTTTGTTACCTTCTTTTATTTTTTTTCCTGCTTCTCTGCCTTCCTGCACAATTCTTTCCATTTATCTGTTCGGAAATACAGAAGCATGGCCAGAAGACCCGCTACAAAGCTTATGGGGATTCCTGCCATTACGTTTCTTCCATATCCCAGCCATCCGATCAGACAGGCTGCGGGAATCCGGACTGCCCACAGCATCAGCAGATTCACAATGGTAGGATAACGGATCTCTCCAATTCCATTCACAAAGCAGATAATCCCATTAAATACCGCATAGCACCAGGTAAATGGCAGAACCACGCGAATATAGTGAACTGCCATCTCAAGAACCTGTTCATCCCTTGTAAAAAAACGGAGCACCGGACGGCAGCCGGCTGTAAGCAAAAGACCGGCAGCCAGGGTAATAGCTCCTGAAAATACCGGAATTATTAAAGCTCCTCTGCGAAGCCTTCTGTAATCCTCTGCCCCAAGATTCTGACCTGCAAAAATGGTTGCCGCAGAGGAAAAGGAAGTTATCGCAATATTAGCAATAGCATTCACCTTTCCCGCAACAGAACAGCCTGCCACAAAAGCAGAACCCTGGGTATTAAACAACGTCTGCATCACCAGATGGCCGACCGAATATAAAGCTGAGTTTAATCCGAGAGGAAGCCCCACGCTCAGAATCTGTCTGACCATTGCCCTGTCATAGCTATGGGGCAGAAACGTCATAGCCAGCTCTTTGTAATGCTTCCTGATATACAGTATACTGAACAGCCAGGACATTATCATTGCGATGGCTGTCGCCAGAGCTGCCCCTGCCACTCCCATTCCGAATACAGCCACAAAAACCAGATCCAGCACAATATTTACCAGGCAGGTAATCATCAAAAGAAGCAGGGTTGCACTGCTGTTCCCAAGCCCTCTTAATATCCCGGCGTTTAAATTGTATCCCATATTTCCCAGACAGCCCAACGTAGTGATCCTGAGATATTCAACCGCTCCCTCCATGGCGTCTGCCGGCACCTTCATCAGCTTTAAAAGCCAGGGACCTGCCAGCACCCCCACCACAGAAAGAGGAACCGCACAGAGATACAAAAACCATACTGCCGTGGAGGTAATCCTCCCCATCCGCTTTCCGTCATTTCTTCCCATGGCCTGGGAAACCAGAATCGAAATCCCCGATCCGATTCCCAGAAAGATGCAAAGCAGAATTTCCAACGGCTGAGAACTTGTAGCCACCGCCGCCAAAGCTGCTGCATCACAGTAATTCCCAATAACCAGCGTATCTACTGTACTGTAAAGCTGCTGCAAGATATTTCCCACACAAATAGGAATGGCAAAAATAAGAGCCTTTTTTATAATAGAGCCGCTGGTCATATCCACCAGCGATGGGGAACGCACCATAAATACTTCCTCCGTTTTATAACTGATGTAGTCTATTCTAATACAAACTATTCTCGTATGCAAGAAATATCCGGCACTGTTATATTACAACTTCAATCTTATTTTTCATCGCCTCTTCTCCACACAGGAATACAGCAGCACACCCCCTATGGTAATTGTACCTCCGAAAATCGGAAGGGTATTCGGTACTTCTCCCCAAAAAACAATGCAATTATCCCCGCAGCTACCTTCCTTTTTTCCAAAAACAACAGGCGTCATAAAAACTACTGTCCACAATCTGGAAAACGGGCGGAGTTTCTGAAACTTGAAATACAAACCTGGATGCGGTATCATGAGAATACATGCAGCAAGCTTGGCAACAAACATTCAGCAAGGAACAAAACTATGATATCTTATAAAATTTTGCACACCAAGGACATGAACCGAAGCTTTTTTGATCACTTCATCCGCCATCAGACCGTTGTAAAATGCTGGCGCAGAGAGCATGGAAGCTGGATCATCCGGGATGATCCCTTTACAGATGACTGGTCAGAAGATGACTATCGGCAAATTATCTCCCATTTAAAATCCCTGCTCTGCTCCAATGGCTTTGTCTGCGGTGCTTTTTATCAGAATACTTTAAAAAGATTTGTATCGGAGGATATGTGGAGAATGGGAATTGGAAGGACGCTCTTTCTTGCAGCCGAAAGCCAGGCCTTTTACCGCTCGATTGGATGTGTGGATGCAGGGATATACAGCCGGAAGCATGTCGAAGAGGAGCCATATGACTGTCAGATGGAGTATGTATTATAACTGTCAAATTTTTCACAACATTTGCTTACAGTTAAGGCACGCCCGTGACACACAAACACAAAAGAGCCGCAAAAGACGGCTCTTATCCTAAAGTTCCAGTATCCATTACGCATTTAATCAAAAAACAGCTTTAAATCATCTTCTTCGGTACTTATTATGATATAATCAAACATGAAAATCTGTTGTTATTACAACAAAAGGAGAAAAAATGAACTTATCCAATACACAGCTGTTCCGTGGACTGGAGGAACACGAAATCACATCTCTTTTAAGCTGTCTGAATACTGTGACACGCAGTTATAAAAAGGGAGAAATCATTCTCTCCGAGGGAATGATCACGGAAAATATCGGTGTTGTACTCTCCGGTATGGTCCTTATCTCCTACGGTGATATCTGGGGAAATACAAGTATTCTGGGCAATGCAGCACCCGGCTGCGTATTTGCCGAAGTATATGCCTGTATTCCGGAACAACCTCTGCTGATCACTGTATCTGCCGCCGAGCCCGCAACCGTGCTGTTTATGAATGTGGGGCGGGTCTTGACCTCCTGCTCCAATACCTGCCCCTTTCATGCAAGGCTGGCCAGAAACCTGCTGACTGTATGCGCTGACAAAAGCCTTCAGCTTTCCCGAAGAATGAAGCACACTACCTCAAAATCCATCCGCGGGCGTCTGATGTCCTATTTTTCAGAATGTGCCAAACAGTTTGGAAGCAGTTCCTTCATAATTCCCTATAACCGCCAGCAGCTGGCAGACTATCTGGGTGTGGACCGCAGTACCATGTGCAATGAGCTTTCTAAAATGCAGAGAGATGGGATCATTGAATATGAGAAGAATCGATTTTTGCTGAAAATGTGAATGTTAGAAGCGGCAAAGCTGTGACGGGGATTTTATTTTGATTTGAGAAGGAGTCTTTTTAGCTGCCTGAGACGGTGTTTTTCTACCGGCCTGAGACGGCGTTTTCTTTCCTGCCTGAGACGGAGTTGCTGTCATCCCTTCCGGGATACGATACAGTCCCTTCTTTGCCGGCATCCATACTCCTGCTGCCGTATTCACTTTATAAATCCTGCAGTTTTCCAAAATCGCCCTGTTTGAAGGATTACAGGAGGTATTCAAGTTATCAAATAATCTGAACTGCGTTGCATATCCGGGCATAGCTCCGGTCCACCAGTTTATGTGCTGTCTGTAAGTTTCTCCCGACAAATGAATTTCACATCCGGCTTCATCGGGATAGAAGTCAACATTAAACCGAAACGGACTGCTGTCCACCCTGTAATCTGCTGAAACCAACAGCATCGTACCCGGCCGGATGGATACGCTCCTGCTTTCCACTTTAATCTGATTGCTCTGGCTCCACCAGTCCGATGCAGCCATTGCTCCAATATTGTACATAAGAGAAATGTTATATCTGTTCCGGGTATATCCGCAGCCGCTGCATCCCTGCCAGCACTGAGAACCATTTTCCTGCCACAAAAGGCTGTGGTCTGCCTTTTCTCTCTCAGCCCGACATCTGCTGCAAAAACGGACATGATACGTCTCATTATAATCCAGACCATTTTTCCATGCATGACCCAGAGCTGCCACATCCGGCGCATCATACTCATATCCACATCGGCAGGAATATCTGTGGATTCCATTCGTGATGCAGTCGGGCTCCTTAATCAGCAAAGAGGAAAAGCTATGATTTCCGTATTCTGTAATTTTCCCGCATACTCTGCAGTAAAACCAGTGTGTCTGACCATCATATTTCATATCGGTTCCCTGGGAATGATCACACTCCCATCTGGCATACAGTAAAATATCACCTGATTCATCCGGCCCGATCTGTACGGCCGGCTCTCCACTGAAATCAGGGGATCGAAACCATCCTGAAAAGCTATATCCTCCATATACCATTTCTGACTTTTCAGGCAGAATCACAGTCTCTCCTCTTTCGTATTTCACCGGAGGACTATATCCTTTTTTCCATGCTCCTCCATTAAGACTGTATTCAATCGAATATCCCGTGCCCCTGATTGAAAAATCATTTCTTATTTTTTCTGAGCTTCCGCCATACTGTCCATATGCCGGAAATACCATAAGCACTGCTAAAAGAGCAGTAATTGCCCCAAATCTGAGTTTTTTTAAAAATGTATATCGCCTATCTGCTCTCATCCATTTTCTCCATCCCCATTTTGCCATCCCAGACTCCATTTTTATCCACCAGACAGCCATCCGGCGTCCTTTCGTCCATATACATACTGCCGTATGATTTATATCCCAGCTTTTCATAGATCCATTTTCCCAGTCCCGTTTTCCAAAACCAGGTCTGTCCGGGAATGTCCTCTTCTGCGGCAAAATAATAACTTTTTCCGTCTATTTCCTGCCAGCCTGACAGCATGATTCCTGTCCTGCGGTCAAGAAAATACCACTTGCCGTCCTGCCCGTCCTTGTGCCATCCCTTGATCAGCATTCCCAAATTCCCATCACTTACTTCACTGGTATAGTACCACAGAGCATCTGACGCCTGATACCAGCCAACCGTCATGATCCCGTCTTTTCCAAAATGAAACCAGCTGCACGTATTCTTTACCGGAGCATAGGGATTGGGCGTATAAACCCAGGCATCTCTTATATAATTTCCCCTGCCGTCACCGTATTTCCACTGCCTCTTTCTCTCATCCGCCAGTTCCCATTTTCCCATAGAGCATTCTGCCTTTTCCTGAGGAGACGGGTATGGATAAAACTTTGAGCCTCCTTTAAAACCACCGTGTCCTTTGGATATGGATGCAGAATGGATAATCTCCGCCCCTTTCCATGGATTTTTTCCGGAAAAATCCGGGCGAAATGCACTGTACTGTACAGCCTGTGCATCAACAGCCACTTCTACCTGCGTTCCTTTTAAGACTAAGTGGGCATCCGGGATCAGAATCCCATCTGTCACAGGGATATCCGTCCTGGCTTCTGCTTTTTTTGTATAATAGTAATATTCCCCGTGCTTTTCCCAGCCTTTAAGGATCATGAGGTTTTTATCTGAAAAAGGGGCATTCAGGCCTTTTCTGGAAAATCGAAACTTTACCCGTACCCAGGAGGGACCCAGCTTATTTTTAAGCGTCAGCCTGTATCCTGCTGTTGATCCGGGAAAATATTCCTCTGCCCCATCTGTTTCTGCATCCAGCTCAATGGCTACCTGTGAAGTTTCGGAGGCGTATACAGGAAAAGCCCCTGTAAGGCACATGATCGCCAAAACTGTACACAACCTTCTCTTTCTCATCCTATTCCTACTTTAGCCCCAGTGTTGCTGCAGCCGCATCCAATGTAGGCTGTCCTGTGGTCTGGATCAGGCTTCCCGATACATTGACAGAATCTGATACGGCCTCTAATTTCGTAAAATCCTGCACCGTAAAGCTGGTAAAAAGCTTAGGTGTTTCCGCTCCTGGGGCCAGGGGATCTTTCAGTCCGTAGATATACACGCTGTCCGTCCCCGGCTCTCCGGAAATATCTTCCCTGATTTTCTCCCATTTTGCACCATCAATCCCATTCAAAACCACCGCATCATACACCTGATCTGAAAGATCTCCCTTCTTCTGTGCAGTAACTGCCGGAATCTCCACCTGTAAAAATGCCCATGATTGATATTCCACATTTGATTTTAAAGACGGATCCTTTGTTACCTCCTGCCCCGGCTCCAGATCCACGGCGTTTGCCGGATTCCAACCCGGCTCCAAAATAGTACCTGCCGTATCCTTCTGATCCGACTGGCCTGCCACAATATTAAACACATTGGACTTTGTTTCTGCCGTGCCAGAAAAATACGCATATGCACCGCTGACTGCTCCAAGCGTCATTGCTCCTGCCAAAACTGCTGCTTTCGTTTTTTTGCTGAATCCCATAAAAATCTCCTTCCGCCCAACCGGGCTATTATATTTTATAACAACGATGACCGCATCCTGAAACGCCGGAGGAAGCCACCTGTGTTATCATCCTATTTCGGACAACCTGAATACCTCTCTCAGGATCGGAGCCGCTGCATTCAGCCGGAAGACTACGGTTCCCTTTACATCCTTTTTCAAAATACAAACTGTGTCCGGCTCCGGGTTCGCATCTCCCTGAAACCAATATCCATCCTCCGTAATATCAATCACACGATGGATCACTGCGTTTCCATTTGAAAAATAAACGCCAATCTCCCCTTTTTCAGGCGCTCTTCGAGAATCCGCTGCCACAATTGCCCCTGTCTGCAGCTCTGGTTCCATGGAACCCGTACGGATCAGATAGCGGTCAAAACGCTGATTTCCATACAAAATGGCAGCCAAAAGAATCAGAAATACCAGATTTCCTTTCAAAAAGGCTATTATTTTTTTCAATTTTAGACTCCTCCCTGGAAATAGAATACTTTTATGAATGGAAAATTTTGAATTGAATAAAATAGTGGAAATTTTGAAAATAAAGAAAAAATTTTGATTTCAAAGAAATTCATAAGAAAAAGACAGACCTGTCTGAAATGTGGTTCCTGCTTTTTTACTATTTATACTTCATAATCCGGATGATGTCAAGGGGGAAAATTACAAAAATACTTGACCTGTATATGAAATCGGATAGAATAAATCATATACCCTGACTTCCGTCGTTTCTCTCAAAACATAGTACTCAGGAGTCCAGGAGGATACA
>OLGL01000250.1_pt1 | contig 68880 bp, 48 predicted proteins | sample 1605041 | NCBI WGS metagenome assembly OLGL01 (sample SAMEA3888905, study PRJEB22519) | human gut metagenome | biome: human gut; feature: human-associated habitat; material: faeces | place: Denmark | collected 2010 | reverse complement strand
TTGGGTAAGGGCAGTCCAGAGCCTCAGTACAGTGATAGACAATGGTCTCCACGCTTCTTTTATTTGTTAACCGACGACCGGAGGGGACAGGGAGGAAGTGATACTATAGAATGTCATGAGATTTGATGAGGTGATAGAAAAGTTATATAGTTCAGATGATGAACTTATATGTGAAGTCTTAAATGAAGGATTGCATATTAGCCAATGTGTAGAGGCGGATAATGCGGTTAGTACGGGGTTTCAATGTCAATGCCATACGGGTACTATTTTTGAAGTGTTATATCTGATTTCTCAACAAAGGGTTTGTTATAAGAAAGCTTCTTTTGTTAGATGGCCAATCGGGATTTCTTATAAATTTGATCCGGCTTCAAGGTTAGAAAATCATGTAGGATATTATGATTCTGGCTTTTCTAGATTGGAGGAAGATAATAAAGCATGGTATGATTCTTTTGATATTGAATTAGAAAAATTTCATCGAGTGAAGTATAAGGACTTAAATAGAGATGATGATAAAAATTTGCTTGGCTTTATTTTAGATGGAGATATGAATATTTCCTCTTTTAGGATATATAAGAATCATCAAGAAATGCAATCTTATCCTCTTTTTTCTGCATATATCCCTATATTATATAAATCAGATAGATTTTCTTCCTATTCTTCTGTAAATAGAGAATCTTCTTATAGAGGATTTGATACATCATGGGATGATTATGGTCAAAGTTGTGAGAAATATGGTGACTATAATGGTTGGAGTGATGATCTTATAGATGATGTCTTTGGAGGTGAGCCAGAAGCTACATGGAATGTCGATTAATAATGAATTTATCGTCTTAACCGTAGTCTGTGGGTGTGTCAAAATCAGTATTCGATTTGACATACCCCCATCCCCGCAAACCGTTAGTCATTTTTCATCAAAAGCGTTACTTCTTCTTTCAATAAGGGAAGATGATTGATAACGATGCTCCAGAGGATATCCACGGACAAGCTGTCGTAACCATGTATTATGTAGTTTCGTGCGTCCACGATCTTCCGCACGTTCGTTATCTTTATGCCGGGATCTGTTTTTAGGATCCTATTCATCGACTCCCCGATGATCTCGATATTTCTTACCACCGCCCGGCGCAAGCAGATATTATTGACGAAACTATCGAATAGTTTAGGAGTATCGCCCAGAAAACTATCGATCTCCTCTATGGCGGTCAAGATGTCTTGTAGATGCTTTTTCGTGAAGTTATCCATAAATCAATGTTTTAGTCGTGTCGATGTTCTCTTTCAGATAAGGATTGCGTATCGCTTGCTCCTCCAGCAAGTCGATGTCCCGGTTCAGTAGCTTCTCCAAGGAGTATTTCAAGTCGAAATAGTTCGAGAAGTAATCCTCGATCTTGGCCTTGTCGAAATCCACCACAAGATCAATATCGCTCTTCTCCGTGAAGCGGCTGGTCAGCACGGAGCCGAAGGCGAACAGCCGTTTTACCTTATGCTTCTCGCATAAGGCGATGATGCCGGGGCGATATTTGCTGAAGAAATCCATAAGAGTCTCGTTTGTGTTTGTTCCTGTTACGCCTCTACCCCATTCCTATACAAGTAATCCGGAGCGAAATCTGCCCCATTGTACCATTCGAGCGCCCAGTGGGTGAGCCCGAACTGGACGAAATTCCGGAGGTCTTTCAATGGCTCGAAAAGTTTCCCTTTCAGTAAAGGGAGGAAGTTCACTAATTTCACCTTACCGTTGCTAAATTCCAATAGCATGGTATAGTCCTTGACATATTCCACGCCAGTGACGCGTATTAAATCTATATCTTCAGTCATAACTTTTTCTCTTTTAAATGGGTCTTAGGGGATTTTCATCACGAATATATGGAATAAAAAAGATAAGGGTACGAGTTCGCCTCTCTTTTTTGTCTTTCTTTCATCCACATTTCCTTGAAACCCTTGGAATCCCCATTTATAATCGTACCTTTATGTCTCTTTACCTTAAAAATTAAAAATAATCATGTTTACGCCATCAATGACAAACGAGGAAATAGAGGCAGTGGCCTATAAGGACTTTCTGGAGATCCGGGGAAGAGTGGAAATCGCGAAGGATAAATTCGTACAAAGGGTGAGATGCACGCCACCGGGATTTTGGGCCTTGCATTCCTTGCAGGAGACACATACCCTCCAGACCCGCTCCAAGAATACATGGACTGTATATTTCTATTATTTGTACACGACACCGGCGGGTGCCGTGAAAGTCTCATCTATGATCTACACCTCCCTGCCGGGAGATGAAGGCACGGATTACCTGTTTATGAATAATCTCGACCGCTTCCGGCTGGAGAGGGTGAGCTCGCATTTCTCGCGGCAATACGAGGAACGCTATATCGGCCCGAACCAGATCCAACTGAACGGCCTTCTGCCCGCTATCTATTTCATGAGGACTGCCGGCGACCGGAAGATCGTTCCCTACACTCCCGATACATGGACCGAGGAGGAGAAAAAGGACAAATATCTCTTCGTGTCGGAGCAAGGAACCATGGAGGCGAAGCTGGAGGGGCGTGTGGAGACCTACCTTACTTTCAGGAAGCCGGAACAATCGGGTGATTAAATAAGTAGAGGGCGAGGTTGATACCCCGCCCTCCCGATAACTAGGTAGATATCTCCGGGCTTATCTTTTCAGAAGATCGATCCTCTCGCCGGGCAACAGTACCGCATGAACCTTCTCCGTTACCCGCCCCTTCACGTTGAAGGAATCCCTTAGGCGGATGTCGGCGGCGGAGGAACCGATCTGCGCCTCATATTTACCGGACTCTACGACCCAATGACTGGCGCTCTCGTCGAAGGAGGCCAGATCCGTATCTTTCACCTTGAAGATGATCTCACGGCTCTCGCCCGGCTGGAGGAGTTGGGTCTTGGCGAAACCTCTCAACTCTTTCGCCGGTTTATCCATGCTCTTGCCGGGGGCGGAGATATATAGCTGGACCACTTCCTTCCCGGCTACCGGGCCATTGTTCGTGATCGTGCAACTGATGCTGTAGTCCGTATCGCCCATGAACACTTTCAAGCTCGAATAATTGAAAGTAGTATACGACTGTCCGTAGCCAAACGGATAGGAGACGGGCACGCCGAACGTATCGAAGTAACGGTAGCCCACGTAGATACCCTCCTCGTAGTTGGTATAGTCAATATTCTTACGATCCGTATGCTCCGGGCCTCCTCCCATGAAGCCGGCTAACATTTCTTTCAGGTCGATACCCGAAGCGTCCGGGAAATTCTTCGTGGAGGCTACGTCGGCGATGCTCATTGGGAAAGTCATCGGGAGCTTACCGGAAGGATTCACCTTTCCGGACAGGATATCGGCTACCGTGTTACCCCCTTCCTGCCCGGCTTGCCAAGCCAATAGGATGGCGTCCGGTTTCGATTTCCAGCTGGCGGTCTCGATCACGCCTCCGATATTCAAGATTACGACCACCTTCTTCCCTTCCTTATGGAAAGCGTCGGAAACCGATTGGATCAACGCTCGCTCATTCTCCGTCAGGTTGAAATCTCCCTCGATCTTCCGGTCTTGGAACTCTCCCGAGCTACGGCCTATCGTAACGAAGGCGATATCCGCCTCTTTCGCCTTAGCGGCCAGCCCTGCGGCATCCGGTACGAACTCCGGGATACGAGGGTGGTTGAAGAAAGCGGCGGCGGGACTCGTGTCTTTCGGCTGTTTCGCCTTTTCCTCGGTACTGTATTTCTCGTATAAGGCTTTCACTTCGGCGTCCATGGTATAACCGGCGTTCTCCAGACCTTCCACGAGGGATACGGTATAAGCCTCGTTCACGTCGCCGCTGCCGGTGCCTCCGGCGATAAAATCGTACGAGGTGGTACCGTAAGCCGCTATCTTCTTGATACCCGGGGCCAGCGGCAAGGCATTGTTCGTATTCTTTAATAAAACCATACCTTCGGAAGCGGACGCACGGGTTACCTCGGCGTGAGCTTTCAGGTCCGGTTTGTCGGAATAGGCGTATTGGGCAAAGCGGGGGGCTTGAAGGATCAGTCGTAATACACGGGTTACGTCCGTATCCACGTCTTCGATAGAGAGAGAACCGTCCTCAAGCGCTTTTAGGAGGGCCTCTTTCTGGTCCGGCCGGCCGGGCATCAGCAGATCGTTTCCGGCGTGGATCTGGGCGGGGGCGTTCTTGCCGCCAAACCAGTCGGTCATGACAAGGCCGCTAAAACCCCATTCGTCACGAAGGATGGTCGTTAGCAAATCACGGCTTTCGGAGGCATACTCACCATTTATCTTATTGTAGGAAGACATGACCGTCCACGGGCTTGCCTCTTTTACGACCATCTCGAAACCTCTTAGGTAAATCTCCCGCAAGGCACGAGGGGTGAGGCGGGCATCCGTTCCCGTCCGGTTGGTCTCTTGATTATTGACGGCGAAATGCTTGATGGAGGTTCCCACGCCATTGCTTTGGATACCGTTTACCATCGCTGTCGCTATCCGGCCCGTCAAGTAGGGATCTTCGGAATAATACTCGAAGTTACGTCCGCAGAGAGGGCTTCGGTGGATATTCAGCGCGGGGGCCAAGAGTACGTCGCAACCGTATTCTTTCACCTCGTCGCCCATGGCGTTGCCTACGTTTTTGACCAATGCGGTGTTCCATGTGGAGGCTAGCAAGGTAGCGACCGGGAATGCCGTGCAATAATAGGTCGCCTCGTTCCCCTCGCGAGTCGGGGAGATACGTAATCCGGCGGGACCGTCGGCCACTACGATAGCGGGGATTCCCAGACGTTCGATCGGGAAGGTCGTTCCGGCGGCTCCCGGCACTATATTTTGCGTGCTGCCGACTACGGCTGATTGGCCGCCGAACCCGGGCATTCCGGTTCCGACTAACAGGGATACTTTCTCTTCGGCAGTCATGGCGGCTACGATTTTCTCGATAGGATCTTTACCCAATTGCGGCAAGGTTTGGGAGTGCCCTACTTGCATGGCCATCGTAAGGCATGCGCCCATTAATAGTTTGTTCATATAGAATGGTTTTTGTGTTTTTCAGTGCCCCAAAAGTAGGCGAAGGAATCGAGGCGGACAAAGAAAAAGAAAGGTATCGGAGGTAGGGATTTCGTTTTTTGATGAATATCAAACATTGTAGGGGTTTGATGATATATTTAGGGGACGCCGACTGCGCAGTCGGCGTCCGGTACTATTTATAATGTATTCAGAAGTTTATGAATCTCATTAACCATCTGCGTAGCGGATTCTTGTGTCTCGGATAAACCTTCCGGAGTGATCTTGGCAACCGTCTTGTTCAACTTCTCGAGTTTGCCTTTAGCTCCTTTCGTTGTCAGCTCTTCCCGGAGGATGCGGATCTTCTCGCAATCTTGTATACCCTCGACCAAACGTTCGAAGCGAATGCTACTGCGTGGACCGGGATAAATACTGTATGTATCGCCTGCCGCCCAAGTGCGGAAACGCGAGTCACGCAGAGGATCGGTGGTCCAGCTATTAACTGCCCAACGTAGATAACCGTCGTAACCACCGGCTACGGCGTGCAAGACCGTCCATGCCGCTTCCGCCGGGTCGGAGAAGGTGAAGGTATTCGGGAACGCTTCCGCGCAACAGGTATAAACGGTACTGATCTGTCCCGCTTTATCACGGGCAGCCTTTACGTCTTCTGGGAATTTATGCCCATAGGGAATACTTAAATAGTATAAGTCCGATTGAATTTCCGGATGATAATTTCCGGCCAGCGTGATCTTGAACTCCGGATCGGCTTGCTTGATAACCTTGATCGCCTCACGCATCGCCTCCATCGGACGCTCGTCCATAGAGATGGCGGTTTTCTCGAACCAGCCTTTCTCGCGAAGGTGGCGGGAGAAATCTTTTAGGAAAGTACCCCAATAGTCTGCGTAAGCGGCGTCACCCGGTTTCGTGTTGAGAAATTGTACACGATTTGTCGCCTCGTCGTAATAATCGAAAGATAAAGCCCAAGGGATCATGGTGTAGCAACTGATCATATCATCGATACCGATCTCGTTCATCATGAATTCCACCCATTTGTCGAAGACGGCGTAGTCATATACCCAAGTGCCGTCTATCTTCTTGATCCGGGTGATCATGCTGTCGAAATGATCCTCGGTCTGTCCGGCCCAAGGTTTATGCATGATACTGGTGGTGATAGCGCGCTGTCCGGCGTTCGCCAACATCTTCATGATCGGGCGCATAGCGTCGAAATGCTCTTTACTCCAAAGAGGAACTTGGTAGTAACGGGCCACGGAATACGGGTTCTGCCATAAGTCCAGATGGAAAGCCCAGTCCTTCGGGGCAGGAAGCGTGCGGTTCAATACGTCCACTTCTATTTGTAATTCCATGGGGGAGGCATTTTTTCCCGTGACGGTCAATGTCCCTTTATATTTACCGGCTTTCGCGGATTGAGGTACCCAGATATTCATCCAGATCGGCTGGGTGGTGCGTGCCTTGATATCACGGATCTTTACGATATCCAATACATCGGCTACGACGGAGGAATCCCATTCCGCCTTATTCTCTCGGTGGCCGCAACCGCCTTTACGGTCTTTATTCAACTCATCGGTCATGACGTAACGGACAAAGCTCGTCGTGATCGCGGAGGATGGGATGATGGAAGAACCGCTCTTTAAGTCGCTCACGGTGATAGAGGCATCCTCGAGTCCCACCTTGGTCCATAACACGGCTTGTGCGTTTACCCGTTCCCCTTTCCATGCTTTCGTCTGCCAGCGATTGCTTTTCTTGACATCGGGAATACTGAGTTTCGGATATCGTATATCGGTCGTGCCCCAGCTTAATTGGGTTGGGGCCGATAACTTGTCCCAGATCTCGTCGCTGTCATGCGGTTTCGTGTCGGTCAATTCCGTATAGTCGCCTAGCGGGTATTTCTCGGATTGCTGGGCTACGGTAAAAGAACTTAGTGCCAGAAAGGCACAAAGGATGAAAGTGTTTTTCATACGATTGCTTATTTTAGAATATTAACTAGGGCAAAGATAGGAATTAGTTGACAGTTGTCAACTGTCAACTAGCCTTTTATAGTGGCATACGAGCAGATTCCCCTCATCATCGTATAAGTGCATCCCGTTGCCTTCGCAATAACGGAACATCTTACAATCCGCGCATTCCCCTTTTTTAGCCCACTGGCGGTTACGATACGGTTTAAACTCATTATTCCAGATATCAATGAAATCGTCTTTATAGATGTTCCCTTGGTGGAAGTTCGCCCGTATACTGGGACAACCGGAGATAGCGCCATCAGCGAGGACAGAGGCCGTATTGATACCGGCGTTGCATTGGAAAATCGAGTCTCTCACCTCTGCCTCATAATTCCCGAGGAAGCCCTCACAGCCGTAGCTAACGTGTATCTTACCCTCTTTCCGGCAGAAGCGGATGAAGTTCATGAGCCATGTGAACTGCTCGTTCGTCAGTTGCAAATCGGTCTCAGTCGCGGCACGTCCAACTGGGAAGATCGTAAAGATACGCCACCGTTTTACGCCCATCTCGATCAAAAAATCCTTGAAGAGCATCAAATCCTTGAAGTTGTGTTGGTTTACGCAAGTCACCACATCCCAGATGATCTCCTTTTCCTCGGCCAACATACAGATGGCATTCAGTGCCTTCTCGAAACTTTTAGGATTACGGCGAAGCCAGTTATGCGCTTCCTCGAAACCATCCAAGCTGATAGTCGCCGAGTGCAATCCGGAAGCCAAGAGTGAGTCGAGCCGTTCCCGGGTCATCAGATAACCATTGGAGACGATCCCCCAAGGATATCCCCTGCGATACAGTTCCAACCCGCATTTCTCGATATCCTTACGAACCAGCGCCTCGCCTCCGGTGAAGATGACGAGCACTTTGTTCGGTTCGACGTAAGGCGTGATATCGTCTATGACTTTCAGGAAGTCCTCGATAGGCATATCCGGGACAGAGGCCGAGACATGGCAATCGCTCCCGCAATGACGGCAGGATACATTACAACGAAGCGTACACTCCCAAAAGAGTGTACGCAATTCATGTAATTTAGCCCTGTTCTTCTTGATACTTCGAAAAAGCTCTAGGGCGATACGTTTTTTGATGTTTGGGCGTTTGTCCATATTTTATTCTTTTTTCTCTTTAAGTTTGATGTCGGGGATGTTAACCTCCGCTTTCCCATGGAACCAAGATTTACCTCCCTCAAATCCTTCGATCTTGACATCTATCGAATCCGTCTCGAATGATCCGTTTTCAGGCCCGTCAATATCTTTAGCGATAATGCGTACGATGCCCATTGGGGAATCCTCGAATTTTATATCGTAACTTCCGTCTTTTTGGGTTTGGGGCGATTTATACATCTCGCTTATATATGAGGAAAATAATACGTTATTATATATGCCTCCATAGTTGAGCTCTATTCCTTGGATGGGATCTCCGTTCATATTTGTAACTTTTCCTTTCAACTCGTATTCTGCGTAAGGGCTACCATACTCATCTGTAGCGCCACAGGAAGTAACGCTGAAGCCTAGTAGAGAAAGAAGCCCCGCTAAAATCCAGTTAAAACCTTTTAATATGGAATGATACACTGTTCCCATTTTCTAGTTTTTGCGTGTTAGTTGGAAGTTAATTTCTTTTGATCCTTTACCCATTAACATCCCTTTCCCTTGTGATAATTCAATTTCGGCGAAATTTACGATAATAGAATCAGTTTTGCAAGCGTTTGGGTCATTCCAATACGAAGATAATTTTGTGTAGATGGTATGTTCGATTGCCGTAGCCTTATCGTAGGTGAATTGATATCGTCCGGTCTCATCCGTGATAGCCGGAAAGCTGGAAAGGTCGTCCTCTTGAGTAGGGGTATATGCCGGTGAGGTTAAGATTGCGACTCCGGCCAGCGGATAACCTTGATCATCAGTTACTTTTCCGTAGATCGTGTATAATGCGTAAGGTTCCGTATGTGTATCTACATATTCCTTAAGTGTGATCTTGATTTCCTTTGAGGCGCTACCTTCGTACCATCTATCGCCTCCAGTAAGTTCCTCGCTGTCGAAGATTACTTGAGTCGTATCGGATGCGAATTGTCCTCCGTTCATTTCTTCATCTATGTCTTCCGTGATGAATCGGTATTTTAGGATTGGAAAATCAGTTTTCTTCCAATCAAACTCTCCGTTAGCGTCGGTCCTTACGGTATCGGTATGCAGCCATCCGTAAGGATAAATTCTTGCGTCATTTCGATTGATACGTATTTGGGCGTTAGGTATCGGATGATCGTTTGTATCCACGACTTTTCCTTTTATCTGAAAATTGGCGTAAGGAGTGCCATATTCACAAATTATGGGACCTTCTCCCTCGTCGTCAGTGCAGGAGAAACCTAAAAGCATTAATAAACTCGCCAATACGCAGTTGGCTTTTTTCAACAATTGCAAGTGCATCCTTTTCATGGTGTAAATTATTTTTATTTACGATTCTATTTATTTGATGAATGGGACAGCAAAATAGTTGCATGCGAATGCGTAAGAAAATGTGATGACTTTTTGTATCTTTGCCACTTCAATGTAACAGATCAATTTATGAGAGATTTCATACGTATTTTAAAGCGTTTCGTTCCCCCTTACAAAAAGTATATGGTTCTGAACATCGTGTTCAATGTACTTTCCGCTATCTTGAACCTGTTTTCTTTCGCCTTGATTATCCCGATCCTTCAGATCTTGTTTAAGATGGATGAGGGGAATTACACCTTTATGGATTGGAATTTTAACGCGGGAAGCTGGGAGTCGTGGAAAGCCTTGCCGGAGTTGATCAAAAATAACTTTTTTTGGTATGTATCCGATCTGATAGAGGTACACGGAGGTTCGTTCGCCTTGATTATGTTGGGAATCTTCCTGATCGTGGCGACTTTCTTGAAAGTGGCGACCATGTATCTGGCCTTTTATACGATGATCCCGATCCGGACCGGAGTCGTTCGTGATATCCGTAATCAGATTAACAAGAAGATTACGCAGTTGCCGTTGAGCTTTTTCTCCGAGGAGCGAAAAGGGGATATTATCGCCCGTGTATCCGGAGACGTGAACGAGATTGAGACATCCATCATGAGTTCATTGGACATGTTATTCAAGAACCCGATCCTGATCTTGATCTATCTGGTGGGCATGATCGCTATCAGTTGGCAACTTACCGTGTTCGTCTTGATCCTGCTGCCGTTGGCGGGTTACGTAATGGGACAAGTCGGCAAGAAGTTGAAACGGAAGTCCTTGGAAGGACAGCAGCAATGGGGATTCCTGATGAGCCAGATCGAGGAGACATTAGGCGGACTCCGTATTATCAAGGCCTTTAACGCCGAGAAGAAGATACAAGACCGTTTCGAGCGAAGCAATGATACCTTCCGCCGGTTGACAAACCGTATCTATCGCCGCCAACAAATGGCGCACCCGATGAGCGAGTTTTTGGGAACCGTTACGATCGCTATCGTACTTTGGTATGGAGGTACGCTGATCTTGAGCGCGAATAGCCCGATCGACGCTCCTACGTTTATTTATTATCTGGTTATTTTCTATAGCATTATCAATCCTGCGAAAGATCTAAGTAAGTCGGTTTATGCGATCCAGAAAGGTCTGGCCTCCATGGAACGTGTCGATAAGATATTGAAGGCGGAGACGGATATCCATGATCCGGAACATCCGAAGAAGATCGCCTTGAAAGAGAAAATCAGTTATAAAGATGTCTGGTTTAAATATCAGGAAGCTTGGGTCTTGAAAGGAATCAATCTGGATATCCGGAAAGGAACAACCGTGGCTTTGGTCGGTCAATCCGGTTCGGGCAAAAGTACCTTGGTGGATCTATTGCCTCGCTTTTATGATGTGAATAAAGGGAATATTCGTATTGATGATACGGATATCCGTGAGGCCACCCTTTTCGATCTTAGGGGATTGATGGGAAATGTCAATCAAGAGGCTATCTTGTTTAACGATACCTTCTTCAACAATATCGCTTTTGGAGTGGAAGGAGCTACGATGGAACAGGTGGAGGAAGCCGCCCGCATCGCTAACGCTCACGATTTTATCATAGCGAGTGAGAAAGGTTACGATACCAATATCGGCGACCGGGGTGGAAAACTGTCCGGCGGACAACGCCAGCGAATCAGTATCGCCCGTGCGATCTTGAAGAATCCCCCGATCTTGATCTTGGATGAGGCCACATCCGCCTTGGATACGGAATCCGAACGTCTGGTACAAGAAGCGTTGGAGAACTTGATGAAGAACCGTACGACCGTAGTGATCGCCCACCGTCTCTCTACGATCCGTAACGCAGATGAGATCTGTGTGATGCATGAGGGTGAGATCGTAGAACGGGGCAAACACGAGGAGTTGTTGGCTTTGGATGGCTATTATAAACGACTATGTGATATGCAAAGCTTTTAGGGTGATACTGTAACCCGGGTTGCAGTGGATCGCCTCTTCGGCTTTTGATGGAAAAACAATAACAAGGAATAATCGTATGAATATGAAAGGACTTTATTTGATTTTGTTATCGTTCCTTTTCGGTTGTAATTTGCCGGATATGCAGACCGGGAAGGAGGTCTCATATTATTTTGATCAACCAGCGCAGATATGGGAAGAAACTTTGCCTTTGGGAAACGGCCGTATCGGTATGATGCCGGATGGTGGTATTGAGCGGGAGAATGTTGTCCTGAATGAGATCTCCCTGTGGTCCGGAAGTAAGCAAGATACGGACAATCCTTATGCGTATTATTCTTTGGCGAATATTCGTCGCCTTTTATTTGAGGGACGGAATGACGAGGCACAGGATTTGATGTATAAAACTTTCGTCTGCAAAGGGACCGGAAGTAATCTGGGTGACGGTGCGAACGCTCCGTATGGGAGTTACCAATTATGCGGAAATCTAGTGCTGAAATATACGTATCCGAATGAATCGGATTCTATCGCTGAGTATCGCAGGCGGTTGAACCTAAGCGAGGCTATCGCTTCCGTCTCTTTTAAAAGGGGGAATGTGAATTATCAACGGGAAATGTTTACCTCTTTTTCCGGTGATCTGGGAGTGATTCATTTGGTAGCGGATACGGATCGGGCTTTGAATTTCTCATTGGGTATGAATCGTCCGGAACATGCGACGATCTCTTTGGACGGAAAGGACTTGCTGATGCGGGGACAACTGCCGGACGGGGTGGATACGTTGGAGATGAAAGGGATGCGTTTCGCCTCTCGTGTCCGTATCGTCTTGCCGAAGGGAGGAGATTTGGCTACGACAGATAGCTGTCTGTCGGTGCGAAGTGCCTCGGAAGCGATTATCTTGGTAAGTTTAGGTACGGATTATTTCGATAAAGACGGCGCCGGACAATCCTTGGAAAAATACTTATCGCAAGCGGAATCTAAGGATTTCTCCACCTTGCGCCGGGAACATACACTTGCTTATCGCTCCCTGTTCGATCGGGTTTCTCTGGATTTGGGAAGAGGCGAAAGGGATCATCTTCCGATCAATGAGCGTTTGGCCGCTTTCGCTCAAGATAAGAACGATCCGGGATTGGCGGCTTTATATTTCCAGTTCGGTCGATATTTATTGATTTCCTCGACCCGGCAGGGATTACTGCCCCCGAATTTGCAAGGCTTGTGGTGTAATACGATTCATACGCCTTGGAACGGGGATTATCACCTAAATATTAATTTACAGATGAATCATTGGCCTGCGGAGGTCACGAACCTCTCCGAGTTGCACCTTCCGCTGATCGAATGGACGAAACTGCAAGTCCCTAGCGGCGAACGCACGGCCAAGGCTTTTTATAACGCACGGGGATGGGTTACCCATATTTTAGGTAATGTTTGGGAGTTTACCGCCCCGGGCGAACATCCATCGTGGGGAGCGACGAATACATCCGCCGCATGGCTATGCGAGCATTTGTATACGCATTATCAGTATACATTAGATAAGGCGTATTTGAGGGATGTTTATCCGACGATGAAAGGGGCTGCCCTATTCTTTGTGGATATGTTGGTGCAAGATCCCCGGACTAAATATCTGGTGACGACACCTACGACCTCTCCGGAGAACGCTTATAAAATGCCAAACGGAAGTGTCGTGAGTATTTGTGCCGGATCGACAATGGATAATCAGATCGTGCGGGAATTATTTACGAATACCATTGAGGCCGCCGGGATTTTAGGCGTGGATAGCGCGTTCGCTGCTGAGTTGGCGGCGAAACGAGATCGCTTGATGCCAACGACGATCGGTAAAGACGGCCGTATTATGGAATGGCTCGAGCCGTATGAGGAGGTAGAGCCTACCCATCGTCATGTCTCTCATTTATATGGGCTTTATCCCGGGAATGAGATATCGATAGAGCATACGCCAGAGTTGGCTGAGGCGGCTCGTAAATCCTTGGAGGTCCGTGGTGATCAAAGCACGGGCTGGTCGATGGCTTGGAAGATTAATTTCTGGGCTCGTTTACAGGATGGCGATCATGCTTATAAATTGTTGGGTGATTTGTTACGTCCTTGCGTAGATGAGCATACGAAGGAGGTGAAGGGAGGAGGTTCTTATCCTAATTTGTTTTGTGCCCATCCTCCTTTCCAAATCGATGGTAATTTTGGAGGCACGGCGGGTATCGCGGAGATGCTGATACAGAGTCAAACCGGATTGATCGAGTTTTTGCCGGCTTTGCCTTCCGCTTGGAAAAACGGAAGCTTTAGCGGTTTGAAAGTCCGGAATGGCGGAGAGGTGTCGGCTAAATGGACGGAAGGTCTGCTGACGGAAGCTCGATTGAAAGCGATCGTTCCGGGTATTTTCCGGATCAAGCTTCCGGCAAATTCAGCGAACCTAAGTCTCAAGAAAAATCAGAAACCAGTATCTTTACCCGTAATCGATGGAATGCTAACGGTGGATTTGCAACAAGGAGACGAATTGATATTAATAATGTGAATAATATGCCAATATGCCAATGTGCCCTGCGAATATATCCATTTAATTGGCATATTGGCACATTACCCACATTGGCACATTATTCAATATAGTGGTAATCTATAAATGAAACCGATCGAAAGGCGTGCGGTGTCGTCCAGAGAGGCATCGAGCGCCTTCGCTCGTTCGGATAGGTTATATTTTTTACCTATGGCGGTCAAGAAGATATGTAGATTATCATCGGCCATCGGATAGAACTCAAGCCCTCCTTGATACCCCCATGCCGTACGGTATTTACCTTTCTCGTAAGCATCGTAGGCTTTATAGATCGATGCGCTTTCATACATTCCTTTCGCGAATAGTTGCCATTTGGGATGGAAACGATACTGTATTTCCCCCACCAGCGAAAGATAATCGATGTTTTGCATACGAACCGGTGGTTCCGGTTCCTCCTCTCCGGAGACTTCGGGCTGGGTCAATTCGGTCAATAATCCTAATGGGTCTAATTTTCCTCGTGAATACATGACATCGAAATAAGCATAGACCGGTCCGGCCTCTATACTTTGACCGGTAAAGACGCTATACATATATTTCCCTTGGGCTTGTTCCGCAGCGGATACGGAGTACCGTAAATGAATCAACTCATCCAGAAAGTTACCGTTCCAGTTCAATGTGTAAAACAAGGGAACTCTCGGTTTCTTAAATCCTTCCGGCAGACGTCCATACTCATCTTCCATCGATCCCATACGACTGTTCGTCACCTGTAAGCGGATCTCTTGCGACTCATTCGGCTGATACCCCAGCCCGATTCCCGTAAGGTAGCAAAGGGAGTATTCATTCATATCGCTATACTCATAAATAAGCAAAGGATTCTCGTCGTACTCAAAACCACCGTAGAACACATCTTGTTTTCCGGCGGTTAAGGTAAAACGCTCATTCAGTTTATAGCCGATATACGCATATTCGATCGACTCATTCAAATTCTCCAAGGCTTGTCCCTCATAACCGCCATTCAGCGTTTGGCGATACCAATAGAATAACCGATCGTTCACCTCTCCGGTAACATCAATTTTGACATCCCTGAAACGAAAGGCGGCTTCATCCAGCTTCCCCGAGAAAAAGTCTGCGTTGAATCCTGCGTGCATCTCCAAGTCCAGATTGAAAACCTTGTTGCGTTTCGGAATCTTAGTCGCGTATTCAAAAAGAGATACCGAAGAAGAATCCCGCTCCGGGATAGGAGAATTTGTCTGAGCGTAAGACGTTAACGCGGAACCGCTCAATAAGAAGGCCGACAGCCAAGCCACTGTGAGTCGTTTCATTTACTGATGTTGATTGTTAAAGTGGCCGCGAAGATACGAATTATTGCTCGGTTTTGCCCATATGCTTCATGACTTTAGCGTCCAGATAGAAAATGAGCTCTTCCGCTATATTCGTACAATGATCTCCGAAACGTTCCATTTTCCGGATAACACCGGCCATATATAACCCTGCCAACGCACTACCTTTATGCTCCTCTATATATTTGGCGATAATAGCGGTAGAATTATGATTGATCTCATCGATCAAATTATCCTTCAAGAAGATACGGGAAGCGATCTCTGAGCTTTCTTTCTCAAAAGCCTCTTTGGTGAGTGAGATCATGCTTAATAACTCCGACAGCATTTCTTCTACCCGGGTTTCCTTGACCAGTTGCGGGTCAATCGGTTCCCCCTCGGGAAGGTTTCCGGCGAAACGGGCGATGCTTTCGGCGAAATCTCCCAGACGCTCTAGGTTTGTATTAATCTTATACATCGCCAATACGAAACGTAGGTCGATCGCTACCGGCGCATATAAAGCGATGATATCCTCGCAATCACTGTCGATCTTTAGCTCGAAAGCGTTTACCCGGCGTTCCCGGCTGATTACCTTATAAGCGAGTTCCTTATCTCCGGTAAGCATAGCCTCCCCTGCGTTGTATAATTGCTGGTGAACCAATGCCCACATCTCGCTGATACTATTTTTTAAAGAATGAATCTCCTGCTCTATAACCTTCATACTCTTCTAATTTTCAATTTTTAATTTTCAATTACCCAAACCGTCCGGTAATGTAATTCTGTGTAGACTCTTTCTCCGGATTGGTGAAAATCTTCCGGGTATTATCATATTCAATCAATTCCCCTAAATAGAAATATCCGGTCTTGTCGCTAACACGAGCCGCTTGTTGCATATTATGGGTAACGATTACGATCGTATAATCATTTTTCAGCTCATGTATCAAATCCTCGATCTTGCTGGTTGAAATCGGGTCCAATGCGGAAGTCGGCTCATCCATTAATAGGATGGAGGGCGAGATCGCCAAGGCACGGGCGATACATAAACGTTGTTGCTGTCCGCCGGAAAGAGCGAATGCCGATTCTTTCAGTTTATCCTTTACCTCGTCCCAAAGGACGACCTGCTTTAAAGTCTTGACCACCGTCTCCTCAATATAATTCTCATCGTTGACACCGTTTACCCGCAGGCCATAAGCGACATTCTCATAAATCGTCTTAGGAAAAGGATTCGGTTTCTGGAAAACCATCCCCACGTTTTTACGTAAGCGATCCACTCTCTCGCTTTTCGTATAAATATCCCTTCCATCAATCAGGATCTGACCTTCCATGCGAGTGTCCGGAATCAAATCATTCATGCGGTTGAACAGGCGGAGGAAAGTAGACTTTCCGCAACCGGACGGTCCTATGAAAGCGGTGGACGTATTCGGCTCTATCTCCATGGAAATGTTCTTCAATGCATGGAAATCCCCATAATAAAAGTCTACGTTTTTAGCATCAATCTTTATCATAATTGTCTTATTTTTTTAATTCATTTTTACCTTCTTGGCGAAATAACTACGTAAAGCGTTCGCTAAAAGGTTTACTAATAATACGATGACGATCAGCACGAGCGCCGTGCCATAAGCCATCCCCCGGGAAGCCTCGATATCTGTACCGCTTGTAGAGATAACATATAAGTGGTAAGGTAATGCCATACATTGGTCGAAAATACTTTTCGGCAATTGCGGCAAGAAATAAGCGGCCACCGTAAAAAGGATAGGAGCGGTCTCTCCGGACACACGCCCGATCGAAAGAATCAATCCCGTAATAATATTGGGGAACGCCATCGGTAGCACGACCCTGCGGATGGTCTGCAACTTCGTAGCCCCTAACGCTAGGCTACCGTGACGGAAAGAATCATCGATACTTTTCAAAGCCTCTTCCGTCGTGCGGATGATAAGTGGCAAGGACATCAGCGCCAAGGTAAACGAACCCGCTATAATAGAGTCTCCCCATCCCAAGGTACTTACGAATAGAGACATACCAAATAACCCGAAAACAACGGATGGGACACCGCTTAGGTTATTCGTCATGATACGGATGAAACGGATGAGTTTCCCGTTTGTGGCGTACTCGTTCATATAGATACCACTCATGATGCCGATGGGAAAACTAATCAAGCTACTTCCGATCACTAAATAGAGTGTACCTACGATAGCCGGAAAAATCCCCCCGGAGGTCATGCCCTCTTGGGGTGCTTGTGTCAGGAAATCCCAACTGATCACGCTCGCTCCCTTTAAGATAATGAATCCCAGTATTACGAATAAGATCACTACGACCAAATAACTCAGGAAAGAAAAGAAACCGAAAGCAACCTGTTGAGAGGTCCGTTTCCTCTTGTCTATATTCCCTAAATGTTGAATAGGTGCCATATCTTTAATTAAATTTTACGTTTGGATGAAATATATTCTACGGCGATGCTCAACCCCAAGGTGATGAGGAACAACACGGCTCCCAGCATAAACAAGGCTTGGTAATGCGCTCCACCTGCGGGAGCCTCACCTAATTCTGCTGCTATCGTGGCAGGAATTGTCCGTACCGGTTCGAAGAACGAGGTAGGGATAACGGCGGCGTTTCCGGTTACCATCAATACGGCCATCGTCTCACCGATCGCACGTCCTATACCTAATACGACAGCGGACGTGATACCGGATATGGAGTAGGGGATTATTACTTTGTAGATGGTTTGCCATTGCGTGGCTCCCAATGCCAAGCTGGCCTCTTTCATGGCTCGTGGGGTAGTTCGCATGGCATCTTCCGCTACCGTGATGATGGTCGGCAACGCCATGATCGCTAAAACCACGCTTCCGGCGAAAGCGGTCTCGCCTACCGGAAGGTCTAAGGTCTTTTGGATAAGGGGAACGATCACCACCAATCCGAAGAAACCATAAACGACTGAGGGAATACCTGCCAATAACTCGATAATAGGCTTTAGCAAATTACGGGTTTTTGTATTGGCAATCTCTGCCATATAGATCGCTACCGCTACTCCGAAGGGGAGGGATAAGGCGATCGCGCCTATACTTACTAAAAGTGTGCCTAGTAATAGAGGGATCAAGCCAAAGATCGGAGCGGGAGCGGAGGTAGGATACCATTTCGTCCCTCCAAAGAACTCCGAAGGTTTGATCGTGGCTCCCGATATGATTTTTCCCGTAAAGTTCTCCGACTTGTATTGTTCCGGAAAGAATGCGATAATCCCCGGCTCTTTATGGATAAGTTCATTGATTTTCTCGGGAACATATTGAAATTCTTCACCTAGCTCTTCTTCCGTATAATAGTTGGTTAGGTCCGAGAAACGGAAGACAAGTATATCTTGATTTTCTCCGTTTAAATCTTCCCAATTGGTGATATTGGCATCGAAGACATCCATGATTTGCTCGGGAGACAAATGTTCGACTGGATTTTCCTGATTCACAGCCAATATATATCCTTCCTCTACCTCCGGGCTGTTAAAAAGACCTGCGGCCTCTTTAAATAAGAAGACAATGATCAACAAGATCGTAAAGCTACTGACGCTTCCACTGATCAAGAATCCTCCTTCCACTAATTTTTCTATAAACTTTCTCACAATCTTTGCCTATTTATTCTGCTGCAAAGAAAGAGCCTCTATATTAAGGAGAGATTAAACCCGCTTGAAAGAATTGTTTCAAAATTATTACAAATGTATTACGCATTGTCTGCTATGAGAATAGGGCATGAGTTCGGTTGAACCCATGCCCTATGAATTATGCCTGTAATATGTTTGTATTACTTATTATACTTGCTCCAATCCACATTGTGCATATCGCCGCTGGCCGCTAGTTCCTCATGGAAAGCGAAACAGCATTTCAGGTTTTGAGGCGTATGTCCCTTGATACCCATAGCGAGGTACTCTTCCAATAACGGTTTGTAATCCGGGTGAACACAATTGTCGATGATACAACGAGCGCGTTGGATCGGAGATTTACCGCGTAAGTCCGCTACACCATATTCCGTGATGATGATCTTCACGGAGTGCTCGCTATGATCCAAGTGAGATACCATCGGTACGAACGCGCTGATCTTACCCTCCTTCGCTGTAGACGGAGTCGTGAAGATCGATAACATAGCCGAACGGGTAAAGTCTCCGGAACCACCGATACCATTCATCATACGAGTACCGGATACGTGCGTAGAGTTAATATTACCGAAGATATCAGCCTCCAAAGCCGTATTGATAGCGATCAAGCCTAAACGGCGGGCAACCTCCGGATTGTTAGAGATCTCTTGCGGACGAAGTAAAATCTTATCCTTGAAGAAATCGAGATTTGCGTAGATCTCACGGATTACCTCGTTACTTACGGACAAAGAGCAACCGCTGGCGAATTTAACGCGACCTTGTTTCATCAATTCGATAACCGCATCTTGAATAACCTCAGTATATACATTGAATGCGGGGATAGACTCATTAGCTCCCATGCAGCCCAAGACTGCGTTAGCCACGTTACCTACACCACTCTGCAATGGAACGAATTCTTTCGGAAGACGGCCGGCCTTGATCTCGCTAACCAAGAAGTCCGCAACGTTTTTACCGATCGCCATCGTAACATCATCCAGCGGAGAGAATTTTCCACCTTCATTCGGCTCATCGGTTCTTACCACACCAACGATCTTAGCCGGGTCTACTTTTACACAATCGTTACCGATCCTGTCAGAAGGAGTGTAGATAGGGATCTCACGGCGTAAAGGAGGATCAGCCGGCTCGTAAATATCATGCATACCGCGGATTTCTTTCGGGTGACGGCAGTTCAACTCAACGATGATACGGTCTGCCATACGACAGATAGTAGGTAAGATACCAACACCTGAAGTCGGAACGATCTCACCATCCTCAGTAACATCGGCAGCCTCTACGATCGCTACATCGATCTTACCCAAGAATCCGTAACGCAAGCTTTGTGCCAATTCAGACAAGTGCAAATCGAAATATTGTGCCTGATGAGCGTTTAATGCGGCACGTAAGTCTTTGTTAGATTGGTACGGTGTACGGAATTTGATGGCGTTAGCGCGAGCCAACTCTCCGTCTAGCTTATCACCAGTAGAAGCGCCGGTAAACATACCGATTTGAAAAGGGTTACCTTTAGCGTGTTCTTCCGCTGCCTTCCGGGCGATAGCTCCGGGAACGACTTTCGGGCATCCTGCGGGTGTAAAACCACTGAAACCGACATTGTCATTATGATGCACATAAGATGCGGCTTCTTCAGCTGTAATAAATTTTAATGCCATGATAATTAGTTTTTATGTTTTTAGGTAAATACTTACTGTTCAATATTTCGGGCGCAAACTTACATAAAATTACGCTGAATCGAATATAAGTGTGGCGTAAATTAATACTTCCGGTTTAGAATCTCCGCACAAATGATCGCTTTCTTCAATTCCTCGATGTCTCTGAAGGTATCTTCTGGCATAAGCCCCGGTTCTTCCTCGATAGCACTCATCCTTACGGATGGCTGGGTCGCGATATGATTCGGGATATTCTTCTCGGCGGAAAGGAATGGAGATGAGGCAGGCGATGAGGTTACGACTTGCGGTTTCTCAACCTTTGACTTTACCTGCTTTTGTCGGGGAGCGGGCTTAGGTTTTTGCGTTTCCTTTTGCATATCCTCCAATATCTCCCAGAAGCCTTTTCCTTCTGTAGGCTGGTCATTAGGCACAATTTCCCTGTCGGGTTGCCCCAATATATCGGGGCGACTCTTCTTCTTTTTGTCTTTCGAACTGAATAAGCCACTGACGGCGGCGATAATCAGGAAAACAATATATAACCAATCTCCTACGTTATCCATAAACTTTGATTATTTTTGCACCTCCAAATGTAAGAAGAATAATTGAGAAGTGAAAAGATGGGAGTATATAAAACATCAGATAGGTATAAAAGTAAATAAGGGTAACTTCACAGCCACCCTTATTCGATTTAACCAAAACCTTAACTATGAAAAAATTTACGTTTTTCGAATGCAAATATAACGGTGGGATTCGAACTATGCAAGCGTTTGCGTAATTATTTTTAAGAATCTTGCTTATTTAAATTATATTAACATATAGTATGGTAAATCAAGAAAACGGTGTGGACTTAAAATCCGCTACCCAAAGCGATGAACGAAAGTTGTTTATCGAGACCTACGGCTGTCAGATGAATGTGGCGGACAGCGAAGTTGTAGCTTCTATCATGAAGATGGATGGCTATAGTATGACGGAGAATATCGAGGAGGCGGATGCCATCTTCGTGAATACTTGCTCCGTACGCGACAACGCCGAACAGAAAATCTATGGGCGGCTACAGTATTTCCAGTCTTTAAAACGGAAAAAGAAGTCCTTAATTGTCGGTGTATTGGGATGTATGGCCGAACGAGTGAAGGAAGATCTGATCCATGTGCATCATGCCGACTTGGTGGTAGGACCGGATTCTTATCTGGACTTGCCGAACTTGGTGGGAGCGGTAGAGCACGGAGAGAAAGCGATCAACGTGGAGCTTTCTACCCAAGAGACCTATAAGGATGTTATTCCTTTGAAGTTACCGGGCGTACATATCTCCGGTTTCGTGTCTATTATGCGCGGTTGTAATAATTTTTGTACGTATTGCATCGTACCTTATACAAGAGGACGCGAGCGTAGCCGGGATATCGAGAGTATCTTGAATGAGATACGGGATATGCACGAGAAAGGCTTTAAGGAAGTTACGTTGTTGGGACAAAATGTAAACTCCTATTCTTTCGAGAAAGAAGGTGAGACCATAACCTTCCCGATCTTGTTGGATCGTGTGGCGAAAGAGGTTCCCGATATGCGAATTCGTTTTACGACCTCCCATCCGAAGGACATGAGCGATGATACCTTGCGTGTGATTGCTGCGAACGACAATATCTGTAAGTTTATCCATCTGCCTGCCCAATCCGGCAGCAGTCGCATCTTGAAGGTCATGAATCGTAAATATACCCGTGAATGGTATCTGGACCGTATAGCGGCGATCCGTCGTATCGTACCGGATTGCGCTATCTCGACTGATTTATTCTGCGGTTTCCATTCCGAGACCGAGGAGGATTATCAAGAGACTTTATCCTTGATGCGTGAAGTGGGATATGATAGTGCTTTCTTATTTAAATATTCTGAGCGTCCGGGTACATATGCCGCTAGCCATTTGGAGGATAATGTACCGGAAGAAGAGAAGGTACGCCGTTTGCAAGGTATGATCGATTTGCAAAATAAGTTGTCCGAGGAAAGTAACTTGCGGGATATAGGCAAGACTTTCGAGGTTCTGATAGAAGGATTCTCTAAACGTTCCCGTGAGCAATTGTTCGGACGAACCAGCCAAAACAAGGTGGTTATCTTTGACAAGAAGAACTATCATGTAGGTCAATTCATAAAAGTCAAGATCCATAAGGCTTCCTCGGCAACCCTGTTCGGGGAACCTGTGGAGGAATAAGAAAAAGAAAACGCCAATACGTTCCATTTCGAGCGATATTGGCGTTTCTCTTATTATCTTCTATCTTTGGAATATCTCCGGGTATTTGTTGATGAAATAAACCGGCGTGCAACTCCATGCGTGGCAATAACTATTGATCGGGAAAAATCCGTAAGGTGATAATTCGTCATTGTTCGGATCATATACCTCCCAGAATGTATCGGCTCCTTTATTCACCATGCCGCCCCAATAACTGGTTAAGAGCGAACGGGCCTCTTGCCGCATTCCACATTTCAACAAGGCTTCCATTACATAATGATAAGCGTACGGACATCCCGGATAGCATGCGTCGGGCATCGATAGGACGGTGGCCATCGCTTTTGCTCCTTCCTTGGCGGTAAGCGTCTCCGATAGGATCATCCACACTTGTGATAGGTAAGACACCTGACGGTTAGGGCCGCTTACGATCACCCCGTTCTTTTGGTCATAGAATGTTTTCCGGGCGGCTTTCTTTATCTGGCCGGCGATACGAGGCCAGTCTCCAGCCTCCTTCTCTTTTCCCAGCATTTTAGCCAGCTCATAGCTTTTCTCTAATGAGAATGCCGTAAGTCCCTGCATGGATGCTTGGCGATCATAATTATCTTTCCAGTCGAATACCAACCAATAAATCGGCTTCTTTTGCATATCGTAGATCCAATCGTCCGAGTATTGACGCAAGGCCATCTCTATTTGGCGGACCACTACCGGCCATAAGTCCAAGGCGACCTCCTTGTCTCCGGTCTCTTTCAGGTATTCCAGCAACGCTACGTTATACAGCAGGGAATAGTCCAAGCAATGCGTACCGTTTTGCGGATGAGGGGTTGGTGTCTCCAATACAGTGGCGTGCAGCAGTCCTTCATCATTGGCTAGAGCCGCTAATAAATAGAGGCAACGTTTCGTCAAGTCGTGGTTTTTATACGACCATGCGTTCGCTAGCGCCTCCAGATACAAGTCTCCGATCCATAACCGGCGATCCCGTTTCGGGCCATCCTCATAGACGGTCTGCATACATTCTTTTAATGTAAGCAATCCTACCTCATTGATTTTACGGATCAAGGGATCGGTCGTGGAAGCCAGTGGCAATGGAGCCGTCTTAGCCGATGTCTGCGCACGGAACGTTAGCTTGTCGAAGGCGAAATCGAAACTGGAAGTGCCTAGCAACTCTATCTTGAGATACCGAAAAGACACCCTTCTGGGGATGGAGGCCTCGATGGGTACGGTCATTAACGTCATCACCTCATCTTGTAGCCAAGCCCTTGACAGACCACCCGGATAAGGGTCGAAAGGCGTGTTCAATTCCGAGGGAACTTCGGCGAACGTGAATTTGATACGTACCGGAGCGTCCGAAACCTGTTGGCTAAGGAGCTTGAGCGAGAAATCCAAATAACCCGTCAGATGCTCACCGAAGTCAACTATAACCGATGGATGTTTCTTCAGGGACTCATTGAATAACAGATCCGTGCTTCCTTCGTCCCGCATGCGCCAACCTTGGTAGGCTGACGCGTCTTTGATGGAAGTGACCCGTTTGACCGGCTTATGTTCCGTATAGGTTAACACTGGCTTGCAGGCCTCACTCTTTTGAAGCCATGAAGCGCTTTCTTTGAAATAACGACTTTGTGCTGATAGGGTGAATACACCGACACAGCATAGTAAACTTAGCAGGATTTTCATATGTGTTCTTTTCATGATGCGAATATAAGAATAACTTCGTTAATATCCGGGATTTTGTTTAAGCTCGCTGTTCAAGTCGATTTCTCGCAGAGGTATGGGCAACAAGCATTTATCTGGGTTGAACAGATAAGCGTTCGCCACGGGTTGAACACCGTCGGGCCAATAATAAGATTCGGGATTTGCCTTTATCTTTTGTCCATGTCGTGTCATGACTTCCACGGCTCGTCCCGTTCTCAGAAGGTCTGTCCAGCGTTTGTTCTCGAATGCCAGCTCGATCCGTCTCTCTTGGTAGATAGACTCTCTCAACGCATCTACATTCTGGGATTTGACAGGAGCTAATCCCGCCCTTCCCCGGATACTTGCTTGCCCGAAGGTGTCATTCAGATAATGGATAGCCTTGTCCGGCCTATTCTGCTCGTTGATAGCTTCCGCCAGAAAGAGCAATACCTCCGCGTACCTGTAGACCGGCCAGTTGTCATCCGTGTAATAGGGCTTTATATGCTCATGAAAATATTTTTTGATAAAAGGATAAGCGGTTATTCCCGGAGCTGGCTCATAGTCAACTATACTTTTCACGCCGGTAGCGTCGAGGGCGTAGCTATCGGTGAGCTTACCTTCCACCATACCGATGGATGCGTCCAACCGTTTGTCTCCCTTTTCGTATGCGTTGATTAGATCGATCGTAGGGGTGTTAAACCCACCATGGTCTACGTTGGAAGGACAAGGATTAGGGGTTGTTCCCGTGATGGCAGACGGATTCGTCATATAGGGCAAGAATCTGTATATGAAATCACTTTGTTGTCCTAATGAGGCGTCTTGCATGTATTGGATCTCGAAGATAGATTCCTTATGGTTCTTGTTCGAGATGGAATAAATGGAGCCGTAATCCGCTAATAACTCATACTCGCCTGAGGATACCACCTCTTTCAGCGTTTGTTCTGCTTCCGCCCATCGTTTTAGTACCATGTATACGTTTCCCAATAAGGTCTGTGCGGAGCCTTTGGAAACTCTTCCTACCTCTTGCCTTGATTTTACAGGTAGGAGATCACTGGCTTCTTGTGCGTCTTTCATGATTTGCTCATATACTTCGTCTACGCTCGCACGGGGTTTAAATGCCTCCTCATACACGGTAGAGGGTGTCGTATGCAGAGGTACGCCGCCAAAGTATTGTACTAGGTTGAAATAGCAGAATGCCCGAAGGAACAAAGCTTGTCCTTTGAGGTTGCTTTTTGCTTCTGCGTCAAAATCCGCTTGGTCTATTTCTGAGATAATCCGGTTACATCGTCCGATGATTACGTAGCAGTTATTATACTTCGTACCGACATTACCATTGGTGGATGTCTCAAGGAACTGATCCGGATCTTCTCCGTCTAAGGATGATTTGGCGATATGGATGATATACGTCGTATTATCCGATTTGGCCTCTCCCAGATTCCACTCTTCCGTGTTGTACATGTTCCGTAAAGGTTCGTAAGCTCCATTTACGGCTTGCCTGAAATCCTCCTCGTTCTGGTAGAAGTTCTCGGCGGTGATCTCGCTATACGGCGTAAGATTCAAGAAATCACTACAGGAGGCACAACTACATCCTAAAGCGATGCTTATGGCTATATTGAATATCGTTTTCATATATTTCGTATAATTAGATAGTTAGAAGTTAACATTTAAACCCAGCGTAATGGTCCGTGGAACGGGATAGGTGGTATAATCGAATCCTTGTTGCAAGCTATTCGCCGTTGTTCCCGTATTGCTGATATTCACCTCGGGATTAGCGCCGATGTAGCTAGTGAACGTATATACGTTCTGGAAACTGACGTAAGCTCGTAATCCTTTAATGATATCCCGGTTTCTTAACGGAACTTGGTAGCCTAAGGTGATATTCTTGATTGTCAAGTAGTTTCCGTTATAAAGGAAACGGGAACTGAACCAGTCACGTTCTGGTGCCGTGGTACCCATCTTGGTCGTTCCATAACGGCCGTTACCCGGATTCTCCGGTGATTTCCAGCGATTGTCTACCGCTTTATACACGTTGAACACACCATCCAGATTTCCAGCGAACTGATCTACCATATTGGCTAACTCAAAACCAAAACCGCCGGATACGACAATTGACAAATCGAAATTCTTGTAGGTGAACGAGTTTGTCATGCCTACTATCCATAAAGGGACTGGATTGCCGATGATATTGCGGTCATCCCCTTGGGTAACTTTGCCATCCCCGTTCACATCCTTGAAGCGAATGGTTCCGACATCGGCTTGTGCGTGCTTCGGGTATTTGTCGAATTCTTCCTTGTTCTTGTAGACCCCTTCCCATACTAAGCCGTAAAACTGTCCGATCCGTTCCCCGACTTGCGTGATGTTGTTACCGATGATCGGGGCGTCATCTACACCCAGTTGCAAGCATTTATTGTCATTGTAAGATATGTTCAGGTCGGTAGTCCATTGTAATTTGCCTGTCAGGTTCTTGGAGGATACGCTTAATTCATGTCCCCAGAACTTCAGTTTGCCTGCGTTCGACTGGATGTTGTAGAAGCCGGAAGAGATCGGTACCTCTAGCGAGAACAGCAGGGCGTCCGTTCGCTTGCTATAGTAATCGTACATGATGGATAAGCGATTATTGAAGAAACCGACATCCAGACCGACATCGACTTGCTTATTCCTTTCCCAGCCCAGATTCGGGTTTCCCATTCCCGAGATGCTTCTGCCGCTGGCCAAGGCGTTATTGAAGTTGCTGTTCGTGGTGGTGATCGTCGCCAAATGCGTATAGTTACCGATCTGGTCGTTTCCCACGATACCGTAACTGATACGGGCCTTGAGGAAAGAGATCGTTTTCTCCAATGGTTTCATGAACTCCTCGTCCGAGAGTATCCAGCCCGCCGATACGGATGGAAAATTACCCCAACGATTGTTCTTACCGAAACGGGAGGAACCATCCCTACGCATCGCTGCGCTTAAAAGGTACTTTCCTTTGTAATTATAGTTTATACGGCCGATATAGGATAAAAGGGACCATTCGTTTATGTTTCCATCCGCCGTGATGGTAGGGGCGGCATTGAATGTCGATATTTTATCGTCGGGAAAGTTCGTTCCGGTCACCATCGTATATTCGCTATGGTATTTTTGTGCGGATATGCCGAACAGGAGATCAAAGGAATGATCTTTTATCTGCTTGCTGTAGGTGGCGGTATTCTCCCACAGCCAAGTGTAGAATAGATTATTGGATTCCTTCGCCTCGGGGATCTGATAGGGAGCCTTATAGATCTCTCCGGAGGTGGAGGGCTTGAACGAGTTCCATTTATTCTGTGTCAAGTCCGCGTTGATGCTGGTCTTTACTTTTAAATCTTTGACCGGCTCTACCTCCAAGAAGGCGTTTGCGATCAGATGGGTGTTCTGGGTCTTGTTCTTGTTGAGGCGAACCACATTATACCAGTTCGGGTTATCGAACAATCCCGGCCCACTGGCCACAAGCGGAATACTGCCATCCTCATTCTTATAGGGTGCGAGAGGTGTTGTCAACATAGCTCCTTGCAGGATGGAACCTTTATCTTCCGTCCAGTTACCGTCCGATTGCGGGCTATTATTGATGGAGAAGCTAGGCGCTAGGTTCACGCCTACCTTGACGATCTTCGAGAATACGTATTCCGTATTGGCTCGTGCGGAGAACCGTTGGTAATTAGAGTTTGTCAACACTCCGTCTTGGTTGAAATAGCTGGCTACGGTGGATGATTTAAACTTCCCGTCTCCGTTGCTGTACGACAAACTGTAATTCTGGATAGCGGCGGGACGGAATAATACGTCATACCAATCCGTGCCTTTACCCAGCGCTTCGGGATGCTGGTAAGCGGGATCGACCGCCAATCCGTTCTCTTCAGCGATCTCTTTCCTGAACCGTGCGTATTCGGAGGCATCCATCATATCCGGCCTCCCTTTCTCGGGTACGTATTGTATGCCTCCATATACGTCGACGCTTAGTTTTTTCCCTGATTGGGCAGTCTTTGTCTGTATCAATACGACTCCATTGGCAGCCCGGGAACCGTAAAGTGATGTGGCAGAAGCGTCTTTTAGCACACTGATACTTTCTATCTCGTCTGGATTGATCGTGCTGATATCGCCCACGATAGGCATTCCATCCACTACATAAAGGGGCGTGGTTCCTCCGGACAGTGACGCTTGTCCCCTGATTCGCATGGTCATTCCTTGTCCGGGTTTACCGGATACTTGATTGATTTGGACACCGGCGAACTTGCCTTGCATCTTTTGCGAGATCTGTGCTACGGGCATATCCGCCATCTCTTCCGACTTGATGGATTGCACGGAGCCGGTTACCGCCCTCTTGATCTGTGTTCCGTACCCGACTACTACCACTTCATCGAGCTTCTGCGTGTCTTCCCGTAGCTGTACCTTGATATGATTCTCTCCTGCGCCAACCATAACGTCCTTGCTGTTATAGCCGATAAAAGATACTTGCAGGGTTTCACCATCCGATAATTCGATCGAGAATTTACCATCTAGATCCGTGATTGTCCCATTATTGGTACCTTTCACCACTACGTTCGCCCCGATGATAGACTCTCCGTTGGCGTCAAGCACGACACCTGTCACTTTTCTTGTTCTCTGTTGAGTTACGGAATCATCGTTCCGCTCCGTATACGGGTTCTCTTGTGATGGATTTGTAGCGATAGCCAATGCCGGCGATACGCAGAGGAAGAGCAAAGACAATGATCCCATCGCCACATTCCAAGTTCTCATTTTACTTTTCATACTTTTCATTTGTTCATAATTGAATAGATAATGTTAACTACATACGATAAGTCTGATAGATTCAGATTAACTAATACATTATTAGATATACTCCATAGGCTATATGTTATAAAGTTATTAAGTACCGTAGGAACTCAATGGGTAATTTATGTATAGGATATTAGAGGAGAGTGGTTTAGGATTGATTGCGGATCTGTTATGTCATTTATCTAACAAGAAATGTCATTTTTGTAACCATTTGATTCTTATTACTTCCCATCTTTGCCATATCGAAAGAGAGAGATAGTAAGGATTTAGTTCCTACGGAACTGTGGTTTTTTCTTGCGTATTATTTTATAGTACACGTACGTAAATTATGTTTATAGCTTCCCTTTTCATAATAGCGACAGCTTACCTTGATTTTTATTAGCCGTTCTTTTGGGTTCTTAATGCATTGTACTGATATTTTTCTGGAGTGGTACCTTGAGTATGAAATGAAAAAACTAAATCATCTACCATATCTGCCATTATCTATATAAGTATCTAATTATAAGAAATTTGTTGAATGGTGGTAGATAATAAACATCTACCACTATCAGCTTGCATCTACCACTATTTACTGCTTTTCAACCACTAAATGCAGCCGTTCACTATTCGCTAACCACATTACTCGTTCTGCGAGGGTATGCCAACAGGTTGCCTGCTTGGTTATTTGTATACCTTGTGTACTGATTTAATGTATTGAATAATAGGTATTTATAGTTTTTTAGGCATAAAACAAAAGTTTTCATAGCGGAAAACTTTTGTTTTGTGCTTACGAAACTTTAGTTTTCCCTAGAAGAAACTTTAGTTTTCTCTAGGAGAAACTCTTTGTTCCCCTAAGGGAAATGTCTTTCAAAAATAACACGTTTTCTTATCCAATGCAAAGAAAAAGTATCAATGTCAAGTATAAGTGGTAGATGTTGAATGATAATTGTAGATGTCAGGCTATCTACAACCTATATGTAATGCTTTGATTTATAAAGCATACATGGCGTAGTGGTAGATATTGTAGATGTTTTCATAAAATCAATATTGTAGAATTCCTTTTATCTCAATTATGTATAGTTGCAGTCTGATATTTGGTTAGTTATGCTATTCCACATGCTTTAAGAAGAGAATCTTATAGCTTGTGATGATATAAAGTTTTTATGGTAGAAAATTTTGTTTACGTAAAAATATTTGATCTATAAGTATTCTGTAATAGATAAAAACGCCTAGTCTAAACGATCGTTTATTCTAGGCGTTAAAGATAGGCTATATTTTTGAATAAAACAAAATCCAGAGAAACTTTTAAAAATTGATTATCAACGCATAAACGTAAATATGGACGCTTATGCGTTGAATTCAATAAAACGCCAGAATAAAATGATCGTTTAGACTAGTCGTTTTATAACCGATGATTTCGCATAACTGCTTGTAAATGATGATTATGAGAAGACTGATGTGCTGGAAGCTACAGAGTTTATGAATATAGGGTAAATGTTTTAAATAATTGAATATTACTAACTTATAAAAATTAATCGTATGAAAAGAAGACTACTTTTCTTGTTCGCCGTGTTTATGGTGGCAACGAGTGTGGGGTGGGGACAGACGGATTTGTATGTCAGCACTTCGGGTTCTGATGGTAACGGAGGTGGTGTGGAAGCTCCTTTGGCTACAATTGCGAAAGCGATTGAAAAAGCCGCAGATGGGGCTACCATTCGTGTGGCAAAGGGAATTTATCCCCAAGTTTCACCTATTGTTATTCCAAAGTCTATTACAATTATTGGCAGTGATTCGACAAATTGTATTATAGAAGGGCAGCTAGATATTCAACGGGATGAGGAAGAGAGCGTAATCAATGTCAATTTGCGGAATTTACAGATTACAAAAGCTACAACATTAAGCCAAGGCCTTATTAATGTGATGTCTAAGAATGTGAATTTGAATTTGTCTGGGGTCCATCTTCATCAACTAACAGCAGGTAGTGGTGATGGTTGGGGTAAAAGTTCTATGGGCATTGTTAATCTGGGAAAAAGCTATGATTCTAATAGTATTTGTGATAATGTGAATGTATCTCTTACGAATTCTTGTATTTATTTAGAAGGGTCTTACAATCGAGGGTTCTCTTCGTTTGGAAATACGACTAAGGTGAAAAATACTATTGTATTGGATAATTCTCATATTCTTTCTGCGGTATATCCGAAGAATGGTACTTATAGTAGAGGAATAAGTTTCTCAAATATGAATGGATCGTCCATAGAAATGAAAAATAATAGTACTATCAAAGGATTTTATTATGCAATAAATGTAACAGCGCTAAATGATAATCTTTCGATTTCAATTGTAGATTCAAAAATAGATTCATGGGCGGCACTCAATATTTGGTCATCTAATAATAAGTTTAAGATAGCTAATTCAACATTGGAGTCTCATAACTATCAACTTAAAGGATCAAATGATTTTGCTACGATTGTATTAAATAAAGATGAAGAAGACAATGCGATTAACAATTCCTTTGATATAAAAAATGCTAATTTGTTTGCTTTTATGGAAAGTACAGCTCTGCAATATCCTATTTCTGTTCGTAGTACGGGTAATACATTTAATATTGGTGAGGGCTCTGTACTGAAAGTGAATAAAAATAATGTAGGGGTTTTGATACAGGACTATAAAACGAATACTTTTAATTGCGACAATACGGTTAAGTACCAGATCGCGGATGAGAAATCAGCGATTACTGTATTCAACCAAGATGGTTCATTACGTAATGCGGCTTGCGATATGTCTGGTCTACTTTCTGAGGTAGATTTGACAGATCAAAATCGTATCGTTTTCCCGGAAGGAGAATATACTTTACCAATGACTCTACCATTAGATAAATCTATCACAATTCAAGGAGCTGGGCAGGACAAGACTATTATAAAAGGTGCGATCTTGGTTAATGGCTCTGCCAATAATACTGCTACCGATGTTAAAATAAAAGGATTGAGTATCGATTATACGCCAACGAAAGTTACCTCTGGAAAATGTACTCCAATTATAGAGGTAACCGGTAATGCGGATTTGTTGATAGATAATTGTATTATGAATAATAATACACAAGGCTATGGTGATCGTAAGAACCCAAATCCTGCGGAAGCATTACAAAATGCGATTCTTCTGGGAGCAACGGCAAAGGGGACTGTACGTGTTGAAAATACTACAATAAATTTGGCGGCTAACGCACAATCTGGAGTTCTTATTGATGGAGAACTGACGGATGTCTCTCTTGTTAATACAAAGATTGAGGGACAGGTGAACGGTTCGAATCAATTTGGTGTATATATTCACCATAAAAAAACGCCAGTGACGGTAGATAGTACGACAATCTTGCTAAATAACCATTATTGTATTTATGCTAATAACGCCGGCGATCAAAAATTGACAATAAAGAATAAATCGAACATCGTAGGATATGGTGCTCTCTATTTGTATGAGACCTCAGATATGAACGTCCATGTTTCGGGAGGGAGTATCTTAACAGGTAAGACAAAAAATAAGGGTGTTTCCGATAGCTTTGCGGCTATAGCGATATCAACAAATAATTCTACAGTGGGAGCTTCCAATAACGAGATTGTGATTGAGGATTCTTATATCGGGAATAAGTTTGCTGAACAAGAGACAATGGCAATGACTCCGATTAAAATAAATGGTAGTTTTACTCCTATTCCTTGTGATAATAAGATTATACTGAAAGGAAAAACAATTGTCTCAACTACTGATAACATAAAGAATCCAACTATAGTGGGTTATGGTATGAATCCTGATAAATATAATAATGTAATCATGCTGGAAGATACTGATGTGCAATTGCAAGACCAGAACGGGAAACCTTGTGTAATCATTAATAAACCGGATGGTTCATTTAGGAATGCAGCGGTCTCTATAGTAACAGCAATCGATTTTGGAGAATTGTATGGGAGTACATATTACCATGAAGGCATTGCCTATGCGGGAGATATAATACTGATTCCTGACACGACTATGGCAGAAACGCTTAATTCTTTAAATGCGGCAAAGCCTAATTTCTTTCCGGATGTGAATACATGGGAGCCTTATACGATCCCGGATGGTGTTATTTTTAATTGCAAGGATGGTCGTTTAGTGATAGAGGAAAATACAGCTAAAGCATATGCTATTGCTAACCCATTTAAAAGGGTTTATTGGTTGAATCAAGGTGCGCAGTCATTTTCTATAAAAGAATGTGTAGTAGCCATTGACATAAAAAGTGATACTACGTGGGCCACATCTTTTCAAGATCGACAGGTGAATATTCTAAATGGAGCGACACTGACTGTCTCAGTGCCTATGGCTTTAGATACAGTGATGATGGAAGAGGATGCACAAGTGGTATTTACCGCTACGGAAGGGAAGTTTACGGCTCGGTCTCTTCGTTTCGCTCCACTTTTGTCTGCTACGGGATGGAAGGCGTTTGGAATGCCATTTACCTCTGCCGTGATCAAGAACTCTACGGAGGAGGAGATCTCGGCTCCAAGTGTTCAAAATGTTGATAATGGTATCTGGTTCGCAAGGTTGAAGGATAATAAGACTCCGGAGTTCGTGGTGGATGAGAGTGCTTTTGGCATGGCTGGTCTTTGGGCGGCTAATGGCGATACCTATACGATCTCTTCTGAAGGAGCTTTTGAATTCAAGACTTTGGAAGAACCTGCCGCTCCAACTGAAACAGGTACTTTCTTGATGTGCTCGAATCCGAATACATTTACGATTACCTTGAAACAATCCGCTTATATATTGACAGCGGATGGAACCTCTTTCGAGCAAGAGGCAAACCCGGAGATCAAGCCTTTCCAAAGTTTTGTCTTGACAGACGCCAAGACATTGAGTACGCTTCGCTCTTTACGTATCGGCGATGGCGTGGTTACGGGTAACCAGACGATCGAGCCGGTAGATGGTTATTACGTGACTACCGATCGTGGCGCTATCGTGATTCACACGCCGGAGCCTATGGACGTGGTGATCATCGGAATGAATGGCAAGGTCGCTTATCGTAGCGAGGTTACGGACGGACAGCGGATCATGGTTCCTTCGGGCATCTATGCCGTGAACGGTCAATTAGTAAGGGTTAAATAACGATTAAAACAAAGATAAACATGAAAAAGAGTATATTAGCGATATTCCTTGCTGTCATTGCGATGGCACAGGTACATGCGCAAGATTCAGATTTACGTTCCGCCCCGGATCTTCCGACGTTCAAGGTGACATTGAATTATAGCTCGGCGAATACGGATCAAGGAACCATAACCAGTACGGTAGCCACAGGTTCCAAGGTGGCATATAATAGTAAACCCGTTTTCACGATCACGGCGAAGCCCGGATATGTCCTGTCGGATATAACGATGAATACGGCTACTATTGGCACGTTGCCGAGCGGTACTTTTCAAAATGATAATACGACCACTTATTCCTATACTTCCACCGCTTTAACCGGTAGTACGGAAATCAAGGCGGTGTTCAAGGCGAAAGAGCAGGTGACGGTCACGATCTCTCCTGAGTATGCCACCTTGGATGAGATAAGGGCGAAGGTGAATTTGCCCAAGGTTACTTTTGACCCGGTTATTACGGGGTATAAAGTACAATACAGGGAGGATGGCTCTGCTGCTTTGACGGATGAGCTACCCGAAAAGGCTGGACTTTATTATGTTGTCGTAACCAAGTCGGAGACTGATACGCAAGTCGCCATAAACAAGGAGATTCTATTCAAGGTACAACCGTCCCATACGCTTTCCTACTCGTTTGAGGAGGCGCAAGGATCTGTAACCGCTTCTATGGATGGCTCCATTATCGCCAGTGGTGATGAGATCGTTTATAATAAGCCAGCCGTATTGAAGATTGCCTCCAAGCCCGGTTATGTGTTGAGCAGACTTACCGTAGATAATAATGAGGTGACTTTGCCGAAAGGAACTTTTAATTCTTCTACGAATGAGACTTCCTATGCGGATTATACGACATCGGCGTTGACCGCTTCTACGGTTATTGACGTGCGATTTGCCGCGAAGAAAACCGTATCTGTAACAGCCAATCCATTATCTGCCACGAAGGATGAGGTTTTGGCTGGTAAGAATCTTCCGGTTATCACATTTACCCCCAATACGATAGCGGGGCAGAAGGTTCAATATAAGAACGCTTCCGGAGCTTTATCCGATAAACTTCCTGCGGCAGATGGTGTTTACACGATCGTCGCGACCAGTCCCGAGACTGCGGAATATGCCGCCTTGAAGGATGAGAACATGAAGTTTACGGTATCTAAAGCGAATGTATTAAATTATAACGTGGAAACGGCCGGACAAGGTACGGTTACCGCCAAGATGGGCTCTACGGACATGGCAAGCGGTAACGAGATCATTAACGGGCAACCTGCCGTATTTACAATTATCGCTAACCCCGGATTTCTATTGAATAAGATTGTTGTGAATGGAACTGCGGTATCAGCCTTGCCAAAAGGTGCGCTTAATAAGGATAACACGATCTCTTATACCTATACGACCGCCTCGTTAACCGCCTCTACGACCTTGTCAGTAGGTTTCGCCGCGAAGAAAACGATTTCCGTGAGTGTAACAGGTTCTTCGGCGACAAAAGACGAGATCGTGGCCGGGAAGAATTTGCCGGTTATTAAGTTTACGCCGGAAATAGCGGGACAAGTGGCTCGATATCGTGCGGCCGATGGTTCGGAGACTTCCACGTTACCGCAGGTAGTCGGAGCTTATAAGATCGTCTTATTTAGTCCGGAGACCATGGAGTATGCCGCGTTAGAGGATTCCTCTAAAACGTTTACGATCCGTAATGCCAATACCTTGGCTTACGCTGTCGATGGTGGACAGGGTACGGTTACCGCCAAGATGAACAACAAGGACATCATGAGCGGTGGTGAGATCGCTTACGGTAAGTCCGTCATTTTCTCGATCGTATCGAATGCCAACTATAGGCTAGGGGCTATTAAGCAAGCCTCTTCGGACGTGGATATCTCGAAGATCAAGGGAACGTATGCTAATGGAAATACCTCTTACACGTACACGACTCCTAATCTGATGAGTGGCGATAGCTATACCTTTGCGTTCGTCTCCAAGGATACGGTGAGGTTCGTGGCTAACAACCTTGTCCAGACGGTCGGCTCCATCAAGCCGGTCACGGTAACAAGCGCTGTCGGGGACATCAAGATCGAATATCAATTGAGCGGTACGGCTTGGGTTACGACATTGCCTTCCACGCTGGCCGTGGGTTCTTATAAGGCCCGTTTGAGCCGTGCGGAGGACTTGACATACCGTAGCCTCTCTGATACGGTTACGTTAGTGGTGGAGAGCAAGAAAGAGGTGGAGAGTTTGGTGTTACCTACTCCGGGTCGTATTGAGGAAGGACAGGCTTTATCGGCGTGTACCTTGATCGATGGAACTTCTTCCGGATCATTTATCTGGAAAACTCCGAACGAGATCGCTTCTCCGGATAAGAAAAAGTACGACTTGATATTCGAACCGAATGATCCTGTTCTCTATGCGGCTAAAGATACGTTTATAACCTTGAACGTAATTCCTGTTTATTCTATGAATGTTACCGCCGGTAATTTCGGTACTGTCATCTTGGAGGGGCGTACCGCAAATGATAAATACGCGAGAGGCTCGGTTTTGAAAGCGACAGCCGTCGCGGATAAGAATTACCGGTTTGCCGGTTGGAGTGATGGGAATACATCGGCTACACGGGAGTTGCAAGCGAATACGAACTTGGATATCGTAGCCCGTTTCGATTCGATCGTTTATGGCGTGACGTTTACGAATCCGATGAATGGTTCCTTGAAGGTCTTCGCGAATGGCGTGGAGGTAAAGAATGGTGCTGAGTTTTTGCAGGGAACCTTATTGACTATCACGGCGACTCCGGATCCGGGCTATATGGTTCAGTCCGTGAAGGTGAACGGGGCTTTGGTGAATAACGGTTCTTATACTTTGATACAAGCCGCTGATATATCGGCCGATTTCCTTCAAAAAGAACCGGATAAACATTTGGTAAAGGTTGGGGAGTTGAAGAATGGTAGCGTGAATCTGATCGAGGTGGATACGAAGGCACCCGTTACTCCCGGTGAGGCTATCTCTGAAGGTGTGAAAGTGAAGGTGATAGGAAATGCGGATTATGGCTATGAGCTGGCATCCGTGAGAGTGGTAGGTGCGAATTATAATGAGACTGATGACTCATTTACGGTTGGAACCGGAGATGTTACGGTGAACGCAAGTTTCCAGTTGATGGAATATCAAATAACCTCGGCGTTGAGTATTCCTAATGCGGGTAAGATCGTGTTGAAAGACAAGGCAGGCAAAGAGGTGGCTTCCGGTTCAAAGGTACCTTATATGACTCAACTGACCGCTTCTGTTGAGACGGAAACGGGATATCGTTTTATGAATATGATGGTGAACTCTTCCGAGATCAAGGATGGAGACGTATTCACCGTTTCTGGCCCTATGGTTGTTACCGCTAATTATGTGGAGAAGAAAGATTTGGCTTCGCTGATTGATAAGACGACGCAAACGGTAGTCTATAATAAGCAATACCGGAATTTCGAGGTTAAGATTACGGGCTATTCCGGTTTGGACTTTAAGGTCGCATATTCCCGGAGTGGGGTAGAAATGACAGAGAATCCTAAATCGGCCGGAACTTATAAAGTTCGGATTACCCGTGGCGAGGATGATTTATTTAAAGCCGTGGATGTAACTGCCGAGCTGATTATCAAGAAGGCTGGTATGGCATTGCTGAAAGAACCGACTATAGAAGGGGAGGATTATTCAAAGATTGACGCTAAACTTACTCAAGACTTCGAGGATGTGGAATGGAATCCTTCTACACAAAAATCGGCGCTTCGTGCGAACGTGACCGGAAGCCCGACAAAGGATCAGGTAAATATTCTGCGCTTTACCCCACTTGACAAGAGTAATTATGAATCGGTAGATTATTCAATGCCGGTTGGTGAAGTAAAAACGTTTTCTTTAAGTGCCTCAAATACGGAGGTTACGAATGGAGGCTTGGTTATTAGCGATTATTCTAAAATTCCGGAGAATACGGTTATAAAGTTACGGGCGGTAGCTCCTAGCGAGAATCAGCGTTTTGATTCTTGGGGTGAAAATGTCTCAAGCACCGATAGAAAGAACCCAGAGATAACGGTTACTTTGGCGGCTGATGCGACATACACCCCGAATTTTGTGGATAAACCTAAAATAACGGCGAATCCTTCAGATTTGGAGTTTGTTTATAATGGTTCCGTAAGGCTTGTGGAATTGAAAGACATTTTGAGCGGTAGTTATCCGACAGATGTAAATATTAAATATTCAAATACGGATGGATCGGTTGCTACCCCATTGAACGCAGGTACTTATCTTGTGACTGTAACACGTACCGGGGATGAGAACTGGCGATCTTTCGAGGCAACCAAGAAATTAGTGATAAAGAAAGCGAAGGTCGTAAAGGTAGTGGCTCCTACCGCATCTACGATCACGGAAGGTCAGTCCTTGTCGGAATCCCTATTATCCGGTGGTGTTGCGAAAGGTGCCGATGGGACTACCATATCCGGTAAATTTGAATGGGCTGATGCGTCAGCTATATTGAAACCCGGCGATAGCCAGAAAAAGGAAGTGATCTTCACGTCGTATGATCCGAATTATGAGGATGCGACTACGGAAGCGGAGGTTACGGTGAAAAGTTCGGATGCGTTAGTTGTCACGTTTGCTCAACCGGAAAATGGTTCTTTGAAAGTCTATATGTTGAAGGGTGAGGGCGAGAAGACCGAGATAACGAGTGGAACCGCTGTGGCGAAAGCGACTAAGCTAACCATTGAGACAGAAGCCAATCCGGATTATGAATTGGCCGTTATTCAAATAGGCGAAGAGAAGTATACGACTTCGCCTGTAGAGATTGAAGTCGATAAGTCCTTGGCTATTATGGCAGAGTTCAAGCCGGTTTCTACACCTCCGGGAACAGATGTGGCTGTTACGGGAGTTTCTTTGAATATCACGTCCAAGGCATTGGCCGTAGGTGAATCTTTTGCCTTGCAAGCGAAAGTTACCCCTAATAACGCCACTATGAAAACCGTCTCTTGGAGTAGCAGCGACGAGACGGTGGCTACTGTTGACGCGGATGGTGTCGTTACCGCATTGAAGATCGGTACTTGCAAGATTACCGTGGCTACCGATGATGGAAACAAGACGGCGTCTTGTGTGGTAACTGTCTCCGGTACGGTAGGTATCGAGCAAATCATCGACGATCATCAAATCTATTGCGAGCGAGGTGCGATAACCGTTCATCCGGCCCGTCCAATCTCGATCCGTATCATAGCGGTGACTGGAGTTAGCCTGTATGGCGACTCAATTATCGGACCTACCCGCATCCCGGTATCGACAGGAATCTATCTGATAGAGATCAACGAGAATGGCAAGCATATAACAGTGAAAGTAAACGTTCGCTAACAACCTTATTTTAAGAAACTAACCCTTGAGTCTTTAATGTTGGGGAAGGCCGCTAGGAATACTCTGTTCCGGCGGTCTTCTTTTTTATCATTGTATATGTACGAATAGCCTTTGTTAGAGTTGTAGAGGTTAAATATTCTAAAACCCTTTCGGCTTACTTATTTTATTCGTTCTTTTGCAAGAAAATTGGGAGGTGTGTTCTCTGTACGCATCTCCTTAATTTATTTAACGTTAATAAGTGAGAGTCTGATGGCTGAAAATAAAAAAGTTAGTTCTGTTTCTTTCTTTAACTCCCGGCTTACGTCTGTTATTAGTATCTCCTTGGTACTATTCTTGCTAGGACTCATTCTATTGATAGGGATGTTGGGTAATAAACTCTCCGTTTATGTGAAAGAGAACTTATCTTTCTCCATCGTGCTGAAAGATAACCAAAAAGAAACTGAGATAAAGAAAATGCAGAAGAGCTTGGATGCTCTTCCTTTTATAAAATCAACCGAGTATATATCGAAAGAGCAAGCCGCGAAAGAGTTGGAGGAAGAACTGGGCGAGAATCCGGAAATCTTCTTAGGCTTTAACCCTTTACAGGCCTCGATTGAGGTGAAACTGCATTCGGAGTACGCCAACCCCGATAGCCTCCAAGTGATAGAGAAGAAGATTAGAAACTATACGTCGGTCTCGGAGCTGCTTTACCGAAAGGATATGATGGAGATAGTCCATAATAATATGAAGCGGTTGGGCTTGATCCTGCTTACCTTGGCGGCGGTACTGATGATTATCTCGTTCGTGTTGATCAGTAATACGATTCGCCTGTTGATTTATTCCAAACGATTCTTGATTCATACGATGAAGCTAGTGGGGGCTACTTCCGGCTTTATACGTAGGCCTTTTGTGAAATATAACATAGTAAGTGGCATTTTCGCCTCTATCTTGGCAATATTAATGCTAACCGGAGCGTTATATTATTTGCAAAATGAATTGAAAGGTTTTATCCAGATATTGGATATGCAAACATTATTATTGGTTTATGTGGCAGTGTTTGCTTTAGGTATTGTCTTGTCCGTGATCGCAACCATTTTTGCCGTGAATAAATATTTGCGGATGGGGGTCGATAAGTTGTATTATATTTAATGTACGAATAATAAAGAGTTGAGAAAGATGGCTAAAAGAGATTTTGCTTTCGGAAAAGAGAATTTTATACTGATTGCGGTAGCGGTTGCCTGCATCGTGCTTGGTTTCATATTGATGAGTGGTGGAGGTTCCGGGGATAATACGTTCAATCCCGATATATTCAGCGCCCGCCGTATCGTGGTAGCTCCGGTGGTTACGGTTATCGGTTTCGTGATGATGATTTTTGGAATCTTGAAGAATAGCAAAGATAAAGAAGTAACAGAATGAGTTGGTTTGAGGCCTTGATACTGGGTATCGTACAGGGATTGACCGAATATCTGCCGGTGAGCAGTAGCGGTCATTTAGCGATTGGCTCAGCTTTGTTTGGTATAGAGGGAGAGGAGAATCTTGCGTTTACGATCGTCGTGCATGTGGCGACCGTATTCAGTACGTTAGTGGTTTTATGGAAGGAAATCGATTGGATATTCCGTGGTTTATTTAAATTTCAGATGAACGCAGAGACGAAGTATGTGATCAATATCTTGATTTCCATGATTCCGATCGGGATCGTTGGGGTATTCTTTAAAGATACGGTAGAACAAATCTTTGGATCGGGTTTATTGGTCGTTGGTTGTATGCTGCTATTGACGGCGGCTTTGCTGGCATTTTCGTATTATGCCAAACCACGCCAGAAAGAGTCGATCTCGATGAAAGACGCTTTTATTATCGGTCTGGCTCAGGCTTGCGCCGTGATGCCGGGTTTGTCTCGTTCCGGATCAACGATCGCTACCGGTTTGTTATTGGGAAATAATAAGGCGAAACTGGCCCAGTTCTCTTTCTTGATGGTAATTCCTCCGATCTTAGGAGAGGCGTTGCTGGATGTGATGAAGATGGTGAAAGGTGAAGATGTGGCTGGGGACATTCCTGCGTTATCATTAGCGGTAGGTTTCATGGCCGCTTTTGTTTCCGGTTGCGTGGCCTGTAAATGGATGATCAACATCGTGAAAAAGGGGAAACTGATTTATTTCGCTATCTATTGTGCGATTGCGGGATTGGTGACAATTGCTTGTACATTACTTAAATAAAGAATGGATTTTATAGCTGGAGAGATTTTATATTTTAATAAACCGCTAACGTGGACTTCTTTTGACCTAGTTAACAAATTTCGCTATAAGCTAAGTCGGAAACTGAAGGTAAAGAAGATTAAAGTTGGACATGCGGGGACACTGGATCCCTTGGCTACAGGTGTGATGATCGTTTGTACCGGAAGGGCTACGAAGCGAATCGATGAGTTTCAATACCAGACGAAGGAGTATATCGCTACGTTGAAGTTGGGAGAGACTACCCCGTCTTTCGATTTGGAGAAAGAGATAGACGCCGTGTATCCCACGGAACATATAACCCGTGAGCTCGTGGAGGAGGTTTTAAAGACATTCGTGGGTACGATCCAACAGATTCCCCCGGTGTTCTCCGCTTGCAAAATCGAAGGTAAACGTGCTTATGAGCTAGCCCGGAAAGGAGAGGAGGTTGAACTAAAATCCAAGACATTGGTTATAGACGAACTGGAGTTGCTGGAGTGTGATTTGCCTGTTATAAAGATACGGGTGGTATGTAGCAAAGGTACCTATATTCGTGCGTTGGCTCGTGATATCGGGAAGGCCTTGGATTCCGGCGCTCATTTGATTGGCTTGGAACGGACTCGCATCGGAGAGGTAACCTTGGATATGTGTATGTCTCCGGAGGAGATCGATGATTTCTTAGAGCAGAATGTGGTAAAAATAGAAGAAGAAAAATAAATAGAGTGCATTATGAAGCTTTCGAAATTCAAATTTAACTTACCGTCGGAATTAATCGCTTTACATCCGGCGAAGAACAGAGATGAGTCGAGGTTGATGGTCGTTCATCGTGATACGGGTGAGATCGAGCACCGCGAATTCAAGGATATTCTAGACTATTATGGAAAAGGTGACGTGTTTATCTTTAATAACACGAAAGTTTTCCCCGCTCGCTTGTACGGTAACAAGGAGAAAACAGGGGCGCGTATCGAGGTGTTCTTGTTGCGCGAGCTGAACGAGGACTTACGTTTGTGGGACGTATTGGTGGATCCGGCTCGTAAGATCCGTATCGGTAATAAGTTATACTTTGGCGAGGATGATTCCATGGTCGCGGAGGTAATTGATAATACGACTTCGCGTGGTCGTACGCTCCGTTTCTTATATGACGGGAACCACGACGAGTTTAAGAAGGCTTTGTATGCCTTGGGCGAGACTCCGCTGCCTAAGTATATCGAACGTGAGGTGGAACCGGAAGACGAGGATCGTTATCAGAATATTTTCGCCGCGGAAGAAGGTGCGGTTGTGGCTCCTGCTGCGGGATTGCATTTTAGCCGTGAGTTGATGAAACGCTTGGAGATCAAGGATTGCCAGTTCGCTTTCTTGACATTGCATTCGGGCTTGGGTAATTTCCGTGAGATCGACGTGGAAGATTTGACAAAGCATAAAATGGATTCTGAGCAAATGGTCGTAAATGCCGATGTAGTGGATATCGTGAACAAGGGAAAGGATGAGGGGCACAAGGTTTGTGCGGTCGGAACTTCCGTGATGCGTGCGATCGAGACGGCCGTAAGTACGGATGGTCATCTGAAAGAGTTCGAGGGCTGGACGAATAAGTTTATCTTCCCTCCGTATGATTTCAGCGTGGCTACCAGCATGGTGACAAATTTCCACATGCCGTTGTCTACATTATTGATGATGACAGCTTCTTTCGGTGGTTATGAGTTGATCATGGACGCTTACGATATCGCTTTGAAAGAGAAATATCGTTTCGGTGCTTACGGCGACGCTATGCTAATCCTTTAATCCGGTTTCTATGGCGACAGCTTACCTTGGATTAGGTACGAACGTAGGTAATAAACGAGGAAATTTGGTGACAGCGGCGGCGCTGTTGGCTGAAAGGGTGGGAGATGTTCTTGCCCTTTCTGATATGTATGAGACGGAGCCTTGGGGATTTGAATCGGACAACACTTTCTTGAACGCCGTGATCGTTATGACGACGGAACTTTCCCCTATGGAATTATTAGACGCTACCCGTTTGATCGAGATCGAGATGGGACGTATCGAAAAAAGTGACGGTGCGTATCATGACCGTATCATCGATATCGATCTGTTAATGGTGGATGAGCAAATCCTGCATACGGAGCGGCTGACGCTACCGCACCCTCTGATGCACAAACGGTCGTTTGTAATGGAACCGTTGGCAGAAGTAGCTCCGTCGGTGAAACATCCTGTGTTTGGCAAGACGATGCGTGAACTTTTATCCGAATTATAAGTTTTAATTATGAACTACGAGATTTGAGTTATGAATAAAGAAATTAATAAAGCGATGACGCAAGGGATCGTCTTCAAGAAAGCGAAAGGCGAAGCGGAAGATTCGAATGGTAAGAAAATCAAGTTCTCTGATTTCTTGAAAGGGACACATGGCTCTGATTCAGCGAAATGGAAGGCCGGTTTTAAATATAAAAAAGCCTTACGTAATTCCAAAAAGAAGAAATAATTTTCAATTTTCAACTTTCAATTCTCAATTATTGCGTATCTTTGCGAATGAATTGACGTGGATAGATTTGTATTGCTTGCAACCACGGGAAAAAATGCTAAAAACATATCCTTTTCGTTGCCGTCCGGCAGAAAAATCCTTCCAAGTTCAATTCAGTCATAGATTAATAACTAACGAGCATTGTCAATTGCGACCTGTGGTTTATCCCCTAATTCTCAATTTTCAATTCTCAATTTTCAATTTAAAACGATGAGTTATTTATTCACCTCCGAATCGGTGTCTGAAGGGCACCCCGATAAAGTAGCCGATCAAATATCGGATGCTTTGCTGGATGAGTTCTTGGCGTATGACAAGAATTCGAAAGTTGCTTGCGAAACCCTTGTTACAACCGGACAGGTTGTCTTGGCTGGAGAAGTTAAATCAAGTGCGTATGTGGATGTGCAGGAAGTGGCACGTGGCGTGATCGAGAAGATTGGTTACACGAAAAGCGAGTACCAGTTTGAAGCGAAGTCATGTGGTGTGTTCTCTTCTATCCATGAGCAGAGTGGCGACATCAACCGTGGCGTAGAGCGTGCGGATCCCTATGAGCAGGGTGCCGGCGACCAAGGTATGATGTTCGGTTATGCTACTAATGAGACTGAGAATTATATGCCTTTGGCGTTGGACTTATCTCATAGTTTATTATGGGAATTGGCGAAGATCCGTAAGGAAGAACCGGATTTGATGCCTTATTTGCGTCCGGACGCTAAGAGTCAGGTTACGATTGAATATGATGATAACGGTAAGCCATTGCGTATCGATACGATTGTGGTATCCACGCAGCATGATGAGTTTATCGGTCCGAAAGGTATTTCACAGAAGGAAGCGGATGAGGCTATGCAAAAGAGGATCGCCTTAGACGTGAAGAAGATATTGATACCTCGTGTGAAGGCTCAATATCCGGCTCATGTACAGGCTTTGTTTAATGATAATATCATTTATCACGTGAACCCGACCGGTAAGTTCGTGATCGGTGGTCCTCACGGTGATACCGGTTTGACCGGCCGTAAGATCATCGTGGATACATACGGTGGCAAAGGTGCTCATGGCGGTGGTGCTTTCTCTGGAAAGGACCCTTCTAAGGTAGACCGTTCGGCTGCTTATGCCGCTCGTCATATCGCTAAGAATATGGTTGCCGCCGGTGTGGCGGATGAGATGCTGGTACAGGTGTCTTATGCGATCGGTGTGGCTAAACCGATGAATATTTTCGTGAATACTTTTGGCCGTGCGAAGGTGAATATGACGGACGGAGAGATCGCCGCTAAGATCTGGGATATCTTCGATATGCGTCCGAAAGCGATCGAGGAGCGTTTGAAATTGCGTAACCCGATTTATTTCGAGACCGCTTCTTATGGCCATATGGGACGCAAACCCCAGACGGTGACGAAGACATTCTCTTCCCGTTATTTGCAGAAGCCGGTTACTTGTGATGTGGAGTTATTCACATGGGAGAAATTGGATTATGCAGATAAGATCAAGGACGTGTTTGGTCTATAAAAAATAAGTGGAAAAAGTAAGCTGGCTTAAATGGCGAAGTATGTTAAGATACTTTGCCATTTAAGTTAAGATACTTAGCCGATGAAGTTAAGATACTTTGCCAAGTATGTTAACTTACCCTTCCTCTTGGAGCATTTCTACTTCTTTTACTTTCCTGAACAGGTCGGACGCAAAGATGAAATCGTTCAACGCTTGGTTATTAGAGGTGATTACCTGCTCTTTTGTTCCTTGCCATTCCTTCACGCCTTCCTTAATAAAGATGATATTATCACCAATATTCATCACGGAGTTCATGTCGTGGGTATTGATAACGGTCGTCATATTGTACTCCACCGTAATGTCGTGAATCAAATCATCAATCAATAGAGAAGTCTTGGGGTCTAGTCCGGAGTTCGGCTCATCGCAGAACAGGTATTTAGGATTTAGGGAGATCGCTCTTGCGATGGCGGCACGTTTCATCATACCTCCACTGATCTCGGAAGGATATAGATGTCCAGCCTCGGACAGGTTTACACGTTCCAAACAGAATTCCGCACGTTTCCTGCGCTCTTTCGTTGAGTCTTTAGAGAACATATCTAAAGGAAACATTACGTTTTCCATTACTGTCATGCTGTCGAATAAAGCGGAACCTTGGAACAACATACCCATTTCCCGACGCAGCATATTTAACTCATGCTTGTTCATCGTGATCAAGTCTCTACCGTCGTATAATATCTGTCCGGTATCAGGTTTCATTAACCCGATGATATTCTTGATCATTACCGTTTTACCCGAACCGCTTCGTCCGATGATCAGATTCGTCTTACCATCCTCGAACGTCGTACTTATATCTTTCAAGACGACACGTCCATCGAAAGACTTCGTTATATTCTTAACTTCGATCATTTTTAAGTAAGCATTAAATGGGTTAATATTACGTCGGCAAGTAAAATCATGATACTGCTCATGACCACGGCATTCGTACTTGCCTTACCTACCTCTAGGGCGCCTCCCTTTACGTTATAGCCAAAATAGGCGGCGATGGATGAGATGATGAACGCATATACTACGGATTTGATAATAGAATACCAAATGTAAAACTCGTTGAAGTAGAATTGCAAACCGTACTCGAACGAGGAAGGAGTCATTCCCGTACTCGTTGAGTAACTGGCGAATATGCCGCCCATGATACCGGTGAACATACTGAAGATAACCAATACCGGAATAAAGATCATCAAACCGAGCATTTTCGGAAGGATCAGGAAGTTGGCGGAATTAACACCCATGATTTCCATGGCGTCTATCTGCTCAGTGACTCGCATGGTTCCGATCTCGGAGGCGATATTACTGCCTACTTTACCCGCTAGGATTAGTGCCATGATAGAGGAAGAGAATTCCAGCAAGATAATCTCACGGGTGGTATAGCCGATCGTAAACTTAGGAATCAAGGGGGAACTGATATTCAAGGAGATCTGGATGGCGATAACCGTACCGATAAAGACCGAGATGATTATGACAATCCAAAGAGAATCCACGCCTAGCTTGTATATCTCTTTGATCAATTGCTTAAAGAACATACTCCACCGGTCTGGAAGTGTTATACTCTTCATCATCAGTAGGGTATACTCACCCATTCTGTGTAATGCTTTATTCATTTTTATCTTGATAAATTTCTGATTTCAATTTGCAAAGATAGCGTAAAATCCACTAATAACCATATAACATCTTAGAAACAAGATTGGTTTTATTTGTAAATCCTATGGTATTAAAGTTTGCCACATCCCTCTTTTTTAACTATGTTTGCTTTCTTAAATACTAAAAAATACTTTTATGAAGCGAATTCTTTTAGGAGTGATCGGCTTGCTGTGTTTATGTGTGGCTTGCCTGCGGAAGGATCTTTCTTTTAAGCCGGGGGAAGTTTGGCCGGATGATAAAGGGGTACATATAAACGCTCATGGTGGCGGTATTCTACGGGTTGGGGATACTTATTATTGGTTTGGTGAACATAAAACGGAGGGCTCGGCTGGAAATCTGGCTCAAGTAGGCGTTCATTGCTATTCGTCGAAAGATTTATATAATTGGAAAGACGAGGGAATCGCCTTATCGGTCGTGCCGGATGATACGACGAGCCATATTGTTAAGGGATGCGTGTTGGAGCGTCCGAAAGTGATTTATAATAAAAAGAATGATCAATATGTAATGTGGTTTCATTTAGAGCCGAGAGGTGCTGGCTATTCGGGAGCATTGAGTGGAGTGGCTGTCAGTAAAAACGTGGCGGGGCCTTACTCGTTCGTAAACGCTTTCCGTCCGAATGCCGGTTTTTGGCCGGTTAATGTACAGGAACTACATAAGCAACCTTGTACGCTTTCCGCAGATCTACGTTTTAGCGGTGGAGAGTTACCTGCCCATCCGGATAGCTTGAATTTATTGGGGCGTGACCAAATCTCCGGACAAATGGCTAGGGATATGAACCTTTTCGTGGATGACGATGGCATCGCTTATCATATTTATTCCTCGGAAGAGAATAGTACCTTGCATATATCGCAGCTGACCGATGATTATACGAGTTATTCCGGTAAGTACGCCCGTTTCTTCCCGGGGCGTTTCATGGAAGCTCCAGCCTTGTTCAAACAGAAGGGGAAATATTATTTGATTATGTCCGGCTGTACGGGCTGGGCTCCGAATGCGGGACGATCGGCGGTCGCTTCCTCGATTTGGGGACCTTGGAAGGAATTGGAAAATCCGTTTAGGGGAGAGAACTCGGAGGTGTCGTTTTATTCTCAGAGCACGTACGTATTGCCTGTACCCGGCCATGCGGATCGCTTTATTTATATGGGAGATCGTTGGACTCCGGAGAACGCTATAGACGGACGTTATATCTGGCTTCCTATCCGATTCGAGGGGGAGCAACCCGTGATCGAGTGGCGATCTGAGTGGAGTTATTAAATTCTCTTATCGCTTTTTTGCGAATGTATGTGATGTAGATCTGCGGATTATCACGTACATTCGCGTTAAATTTTTAAGTAGCTTATGTCAGACGAACAACGAATGGTGCTCCGTACGGAGGACTTGGTAAAGAAATATAGGACTCGTACGGTCGTGAATCATGTATCGATTAACGTGAAACAGGGGGAGATCGTTGGTTTGCTTGGTCCGAACGGAGCGGGAAAGACGACCACCTTTTATATGACAGTAGGTTTGGTCACTCCTAACGAGGGTAAGATCTTCTTGAATGACATGGAGATTACGAAATTCCCGGTCTATAAGCGGGCTCGCAACGGCATTGGCTATCTGGCGCAAGAGGCTTCGATTTTCCGGAAAATGACGGTGGAAGATAATATCCGCTCGGTCTTGGAGATGACGGGACGTAGCGTTGAGTACCAAAAAGAGAAACTGGAAAGCTTGATTTCAGAGTTCGGTTTGAATAAGGTTCGTAAAAACTTGGGAGACCAGCTTTCGGGTGGAGAACGGCGTCGTGCGGAGATTGCCCGCTGTCTGGCGATCGATCCGAAGTTCATTATGTTGGATGAGCCTTTCGCCGGTGTAGACCCGATCGCCGTACAAGATATCCAGACAATCGTGGCTCGCTTGAAACATAAGAATATCGGAATCTTGATTACCGACCACAATGTGTACGAGACATTGAGTATTTGTGACCGGGCCTATCTCCTGTTCGAGGGAAAAGTCCTTTTCCAAGGAACCGCCGAACAACTAGCCGAGAACGAGATCGTGCGCGAGAAATATTTGGGAAAAGACTTCGTGCTGCGTAAGAAAGACTTATAGCAGTCGTTTCAATCGCCTGTTTACCAGTATGAACAGCAGGAAAGATAAGGCGGCGATAAGACAAAAGTCCAAAAGATGCTCGGCGGGAATATCGCCTGTGATAAACTCGTTATCCTTGAGACGACTGTCCGACATCCCTATTACGGCGAAAGCATTATTGACAAAGTGGGCGAACACCGGTATCCAGATGCTCTTGCTCCAATAGAGTAGATAGCCGAAATAGGCTCCGAGTATCATCCGGGGCAAGAATCCGTAAAATTGTAAATGGAAGGCGCTAAATAGTATGGCGGCGACCCATATGATCGTATGAGGGTTGGAGGTCCATTTCCCGATCACTCGTTGCAAGGCTCCTCTGAACAGGAACTCCTCGGTTATCCCGGCCGTAACGGCGATAACGATAAGGTTGGCTAGGATTACCCAAACGCTATCGCTGGATAACAGGATCGTCGTCAGTTGTTCGGCGAGGGTTTCTTGCGCCCGCATCCATTCCTCGATAGGAGCCATAAACGCGGGTAACTCCATCTGCTTGTTGAGCAATCCTAGCAAATTGATAACCGGAGAAAATAAGAACACGCAAACTAAGGTGAGAATCCAGATCCTGCCGTCTGTGATTTTCTTGACTGATAGATAATGGCGGGGATTGTCACTACATATCCAAGCCATGGCGATAGATGGTAGCAAAAAGGTACAGATCGCCGAGATGAACTGAATGAGCCTCATTAAATTAGCGTCTTGGGTTATATCAGCCTGTAAACCGTGGGTCGCAAGTAATAAGCTCGTGGATATAATAGATGATAAAACGGCTCCAGCCAATAAGAATAGCAAGAGGATCAAAAGTTGGATTATCGCCGGACGGGTAGCATATATTCCTTTTATTCTCATAATGATTCATTCAAAGGGTAAATAATTGCCGCCAAATATAAACAAAAGAATAAAAACAGATCAAAATTTGCACGATTAAAAGAATAAGTCTAATTTTGCGACCTAAAATTCGATACGACTATTAATTAAATAAATCATTCAGAATGAACGTTTCGCTTAAAAACAATGATGCCGTAAGCGGTATCGTGAAATTAGAAATAGTGAAAGCTGACTATGCTGATCAGGTAGACAAGAGCCTGCGTAGCCTTCGTCAGAAAGCCAATGTACCGGGTTTCCGTAAGGGCATGGTTCCTATGGGCATGGTTAAAAAAATGTACGGAAAGCACGTGCTGGTAGAGGAGATAAACAAATTAGTTTCTGAGAATCTGTTCAAGTATATCCGTGAGAACGATTTGCATATCTTAGGCGAGCCGATGCCTAACGAGACTGAGCAAAAGCCGTTGGATTTCGATAAGGAAGAGGATTTCGAATTCTGTTTTGACGTGGCTTTGGCTCCGGAGATCAATATCGAGTTGAGCAAGAACGATAAACTTCCGTTCTATCAAGTCGCTATCGATGAAGAAATGCTAAATAACCAAGTAAACGCTTATCGCTCAAACTTCGGTTCTTACGACAAGGTAGACGAGGTTGAGGAAAAAGATATGGTAAAAGGTACGGTAGCCGAGCTTGAGAATGGTGCCCCGAAAGAAGGTGGTATCGTTGTTGAGGATGCTGTCTTGATGCCTATGTATATCAAGGATGAGGAAGAAAAAGCTAAATTTATCGGTGCTAAAGTAAATGCCGTAGTGGTATTCAACCCGAATAAGGCTTACGAGGGTGCTGAGGCAGAGATCGCTTCTTTCTTGAAGATCGATAAAGAGAAAGTGGCTGAGACTACAGGCGACTTTAGCTTTGAGATCAAGGAGATCACCCGTCATAAAGACGCAGAGATGAACCAAGAGTTGTTCGACAAGGTATTTGGCGAGAACGTGGTTACCAGCGAGGAAGAATTCAAGAACAAGATCAAGGAAGCTTTGGCAGAGCAATTCGCTCCTCAGAGTGACTTCAAGTTCTTGACGGATACTCGTGATATGTTGGTTGAGAGAGCTGGCGAGTTGAATTTCGCTGACGATTTATTGAAACGTTGGTTGCTTGCCGCTAACGAGAAGAATACGAAAGAGAAGATCGACGAGGACTTCCCTCAGATCCTTCAGGATTTGAAATATCAGTTGATCAAGGAGAACTTGGTTAAGAAGAACGGCTTGAAGGTTGAGGACGCTGACATCGAGAACTTCGCTAAACGTGTGGCTAAGGCTCAGTTCGCTCAATACGGCATGTTGTCTGTACCTGAGGATGTACTTGACAACTACGCTAAAGACATGTTGAAAAATAAGCAAACACTTCAGAACATCATCGACCGTGCGGTTGAGGAGAAATTGGCTGCTTGGTTGAAAGAGCAAGTGGAATTGGATGTTAAGGAGGTAACCGCTGACGAGTTCAACAAACTTTTTGAATAAAAAGATCTTTACTCGGCCTCTTAGGAGGTTGTTTTATATCAAAAAAGGGATTTCTCTCTAAAAATATCTTAGCGGATAGCGAAATAAATTGTTTCTTTCAGAAATTTATTTATAACTTTGTTTTTCCGTTAAGTCACAGAGGGAAATCCCTTTTTACGTCTTCTCGGTAAATAAAAGATAGGAGAAAATATGGAAGATTTTAGAAAGTATGCTACAAAGCATTTAGGTATGAGTGGTACGGCTCTGGATAGTTATATGAACATCTCCAGTAGCTATATCTCCCCGACAATTATAGAGGAACGACAGCTGAATGTCGCTCAAATGGATGTCTTCTCTCGGTTGATGATGGACCGTATTATTTTCTTGGGCACGCAAGTGGATGATTATACCGCTAACGTGATTCAAGCGCAGTTGTTGTATCTGGATTCCAGTGATCCCGGAAAGGACATCTCTATTTATATCAATTCGCCGGGTGGCTCTGTATATGCGGGCTACGGCATTTACGACACGATGCAGTTTATCTCCAGCGACGTATCTACGATTTGTACGGGTATGGCCGCCTCTATGGCGTCTGTCTTATTGGTGGCGGGAACCAAGGGAAAACGTTTCGGCTTGAAGCACTCCCGTGTAATGATCCATCAACCGCTTGGCGGCGTACAAGGACAGGCTTCAGACATCGAGATTACCGCTCGCGAGATCTTGAAGGTTAAGAAAGAACTGTACACCATAATCTCGGATCATTCAGGTAGACCCTATGAGGAGATCGAGCGCGATGGCGACCGTGATTTCTGGATGACCGCGGAGGAAGCGAAAAAGTATGGCATGATCGACGATGTTTTAACACGTAAATAACAAAAACAACAATAAGAAACTATGGCCAAAACAACAGGCGATACATGTACGTTTTGCGGCAGGAGTAGCCGTGATGTTAATTTGCTTATCAATGGGATCTCTGGTTGTATTTGCGATGATTGTGCCCGGCAGGCGTATGAGATCGTAAAGGAGCAGACAGGAGGTAAGAAAACTTCTTTTGGTTTGAAGCAGAAAGATCTGCCTAAACCGGAAGATATCAAGACTTTCTTGGATCAGTACGTGATCGGGCAGGATGACGCGAAGCGTTATCTGTCGGTATCGGTATACAACCATTACAAGCGTTTACTTCAAAAGGTTACCGCCGATGATGTAGAGATTGAGAAATCTAATATTATCATGGTGGGCGCTACCGGTACGGGCAAGACTTTGTTAGCCCGTACGATCGCTAAGTTATTGCATGTCCCGTTCGCTATCGTGGACGCTACGGTACTTACCGAGGCAGGTTACGTGGGGGAGGATATCGAGAGTATCTTGACCCGGCTATTGCAAGCGGCGGATTATGATGTGGAGGCGGCCCAACGGGGTATCGTCTTCATCGATGAGATCGATAAGATCGCACGTAAGAGCGATAATCCGTCTATCACTCGGGATGTCAGCGGTGAGGGTGTACAGCAAGGTTTGCTGAAACTTCTAGAAGGATCGATCGTGAATGTGCCTCCTCAGGGGGGACGTAAGCATCCGGAGCAAAAGATGATTGCGGTGGATACGAAGAATATCCTGTTCGTTTGCGGTGGTGCTTTCGATGGAATCGAAAAGAAGATCGCTCAACGCTTAAATACCCGTGTGGTCGGTTATTCGGCTAGTTTGGATACGGCTACCGTAGACCGGAATAATTTACTGAAATACATCACCCCGACTGATTTGAAGTCGTTTGGCTTGATCCCGGAGATTATCGGTCGTTTACCTATCCTCACGTATCTGAATCCGCTGGATCGTGATACGCTTCGTAACATCTTGACCGAGCCGAAGAACTCCATTATCAAGCAATACGTCAAATTGTTCGAGATGGATGGCATTAAGCTGACGTTCGATGAGAAAGTCTATGAGTTTATCGTGGATAAGGCGCTTGAGTTTAAGCTGGGTGCCCGTGGGTTACGTTCAATCGTAGAAGCCGTGATGATGGACGCTATGTACAGTATGCCATCTCAAAAAGTAAAGGAACTCCATGTAACGTTGGAGTATGCGAAAGAGAAATTTGAAAAATCGGACGTGAACCGTTTACAGGTCGCGTAAACGTAGGCGGTTTACTATAAATAATACGAAGTATGGCAAAGAAGGATCATTTAACAGAAGAGCTAAATCGGCACTTTGGCTTCGGTACCTTTAAGGGGAACCAGAAGGCTATTATTGAGAACGTGCTGGCCGGGAAGGATACTTTTGTATTAATGCCGACGGGGGGAGGTAAATCTCTTTGTTATCAATTACCATCCATACTAATGGAAGGAACCGCGATCGTGATATCTCCGTTGATCGCTTTGATGAAGAATCAGGTGGACGCGATGCGGAATTTCAGTGAGGAAGATGGGGTCGCCCATTTTATCAATTCCTCTTTGAATAAGTCGGCTATCGACCAGGTGAAATCGGATATATTATCAGGACGTACCAAGTTGCTGTATGTAGCACCGGAGTCCTTGACCAAGGAAGAGAACGTGGATTTTCTGCGTCAGGTAAAGATCTCTTTCTATGCGGTGGACGAGGCGCATTGTATCTCGGAATGGGGACATGATTTCCGTCCGGAATATCGAAGAATCCGTCCGATTATCAATGAGATCGGTAAACGTCCGTTAATCGCTCTGACCGCTACCGCCACACCTAAGGTGCAGCACGATATCCAGAAGAATCTGGGTATGATAGACGCTACAGTCTTTAAATCATCCTTCAACCGCTCTAATTTGTATTATGAGGTTCGTCCGAAAGGAACGAATATAGACCGCGAGATCATTAAGTATATTAAAGCCAACGAGGGTAAATCGGGTATCGTATATTGTTTGAGCCGTAAAAAGGTGGAGGAATTTGCCGACATCTTGAAAGCCAACGGGATAAAGGCGTTGCCTTACCATGCGGGAATGGATTCGCAAGTACGTTCCGCCAATCAGGATGCCTTCCTGATGGAACAGGCGGATGTGATCGTGGCTACGATCGCTTTCGGTATGGGTATCGACAAGCCGGATGTCCGTTATGTGATTCATTACGATATCCCGAAGAGCCTAGAAGGTTATTACCAGGAAACCGGTCGTGCCGGTAGGGATGGCGGAGAAGGCCAATGTATCGCTTTCTATGCTTATAAGGACTTGCAAAAATTGGAGAAATTCATGCAAGGAAAGCCCGTGGCCGAACAGGAAATCGGCAAACAGTTGCTTTTAGAGACTGCAGCCTATGCCGAGACTTCCGTCTGCCGGAGAAAAGTGCTATTGCATTATTTCGGTGAGGAATACCTGGAAGATAATTGTGGTAATTGTGATAATTGTTTGAACCCAAAGAAGCAGGTGGAAGCGAAGGAATTGTTAAGTGCGGTACTGGAGGTTATCAGTACGTTGAAAGAAAAGTTTAAGGCAGATTATATCGTAAATATTTTGGTAGGTAACGAAACCTCCGAAATCCAAAATTACAAGCACAATGAATTAGAGGTCTTCGGTTCCGGACAGGACGAGGATGATAAAACTTGGAACGCCGTTATTCGCCAGGCTTTAATCGCTGGCTATTTAGCGAAGGATATTGAGAATTATGGTTTGCTGAAAATCACGGAAAAAGGTAAGGAGTTCATGAAGAAGCCGGTATCGTTCAAGATTACCGAGGACAATGAATTCGAGGAAGAGGAAGAGGAAGTTCCGGTTCGTGGAGGCGCCTCTTGTGCGGTAGACCCGGTTCTTTATTCCATGATGAAGGATTTGCGTAAGAAATTATCCAAGCGGTTGGAAGTTCCGCCTTTCGTGATTTTCCAAGATCCCTCTTTGGAGGCTATGGCTACTACTTATCCGATCACGTTGGACGAGTTGCAGAATATCCCGGGAGTGGGCGCTGGTAAGGCGAAACGTTATGGCAAGGAGTTCATTGAGTTGATCAAGAAACATGTAGAGGAGAACGAGATTGAGCGTCCGGAGGATTTGCGCGTACGTACGGTCGCTAATAAGTCCAAGTTGAAGGTCTCAATCATTCAGCGGATCGACCGTAAGGTGGCGCTGGACGAGATCGCGTTGACTAACGGACTTGAGTTCACCGAGCTTTTGGATGAGATCGAGGCGATCGTATATTCCGGTACACGTATCAATATCGATTATTTCTTGAATGATGTGATGGATGAGGATCATATCGAGGATATTTACGAGTATTTCAAGGATTCGGAGACCGACGGTCTGGAAGACGCCATCGAGGAATTAGGCGGTGACTATACGGAAGAGGAGATTCGCTTGGTCCGTATCAAGTTCTTGTCTGAAATGGCAAACTAATGGAAGGGTGGCCCGGTTCCACTCTAAAGAAAAAACAAATAAAGAAGCTTATTGTTCCTTCCGAAAGAGATTTATTTTTCCTTCGGAAGGAATTTTGTTTTCGTTCGGATGAAAGTTTATTTTCTTCTGAATCGAATTTTTAATTTCTCCCGTATCGATTTATTGCGTGAAAAGTCGTATATTTGCACGCAATAATTTTTAAAGCATAAGTTCTATGTCATTTATTGCAGACAGGGTAGTTATGGATGGGTTAACGTTTGACGATGTATTGTTAATCCCAGCTTATTCGGAAGTTCTTCCTCGTAATGTCGATCTCACGACAAAGTTTTCACGTAATATCACATTGAATATACCGATGGTGTCGGCCGCTATGGATACGGTTACCGAGGCCAAGTTGGCTATCGCTATCGCCCGTGAGGGAGGTATTGGTGTGATTCATAAAAACATGACGATCGCCGAGCAGGCAAAGCAGGTCCAGACCGTTAAACGTGCGGAGAATGGAATGATCTATGATCCGGTGACTATCACGAAGGGCAAGCGTGTGGCGGATGCCTTGGCAATGATGGCTGAATATAAGATTGGCGGTATTCCCGTGGTGGATGAAGGCGGGTATTTGGTAGGTATCGTGACAAACCGTGACTTGCGTTTCGAGAAGGACATGAACCGTTCTATCGACGAGGTGATGACGAAAGAGAATTTGGTCGTAACCGGACAATCTACGGATATGGAGGCCGCCGCTCAGATCCTTCAGGAACATAAGATCGAGAAGTTACCGGTGGTCGATAGCCATAAAAAGTTGATCGGCTTGATTACCTATAAAGATATAACGAAAGCGAAAGATAAACCGAAGGCTTGCAAGGATTCGAAAGGTCGTTTGCGTGTAGCTGCCGGTGTAGGCGTTACGTTCAATACCTTCGAGCGTGTAGCCGCTTTGGTGGATGCCGGGGTGGATGCTTTGGTGATCGACACGGCACATGGTCACTCAAAAGGTGTGGTGGATGTCTTGAAACAGATTAAGGCGCAATATCCGCATATTGATTGTGTGGTCGGTAATATCGCTACGGGCGAGGCTGCTAAATATTTAGTGGAAGCCGGGGCGGACGCCGTGAAGGTAGGTATCGGTCCGGGTTCGATTTGTACAACTCGTGTGATCGCTGGTGTGGGTGTTCCCCAGTTGTCGGCTATTTACGATGTGGCGAAGGCGTTGGAAGGAACTGGTGTGCCTTTGATCGCCGACGGTGGCTTGCGTTACTCCGGTGATATCGTGAAGGCGATCGCCGCTGGTGGATCTTCCGTGATGATGGGATCTCTGTTGGCGGGTGTAGAGGAGTCGCCGGGCGATACGATTATCTTCAATGGCCGAAAGTTTAAGTCTTACCGTGGAATGGGGTCGTTGGAAGCTATGCAAAAGGGGTCCAAGGATCGGTATTTCCAAGATGTGGAGGACGACGTGAAGAAGCTGGTTCCGGAGGGAATCGCTGCCCGTGTTCCGTTTAAGGGTTCTTTGTATGAGGTCATTTACCAAATGGTAGGTGGTTTACGTGCGGGAATGGGTTATTGCGGGGCTCATAATATCGAGGAGTTGCATAAAGCTCGTTTTACTCGAATCACCAACGCAGGTGTGCAAGAGAGCCATCCGCATGACGTAGCGATCACGCAAGAGGCTCCGAATTATAGCCGCGGTGAATAGTAATACAAGTTTTACGTTTTATAAAAAACACTAATTTAATGGGATAGCATACTTTTCTTGTCGGCTCTCCGTTAGATTAGTGTTATTTTTGTAATGTATATTCGTGCTATGGTAAAAGAATTTTTGATGAAAAAGTTACTTATTTCATTAGGGGTATTCGCTTGTGTGACAGTTAACGCTCAAACCGCATCCGATTCGGTCGTTATGACGGTCGCTGGAAAACAAGTGCCTTTATCTGAATTTATTTTTATCGCGGAGAAGAATGGAGAGGTGGATTTATCGAATACAAAGTCCGTCAAAAACTATGTCGAGCTATTTAAAAATTTTAAGCTAAAAGTAGCGGAGGCGGAATCTTTAGGGATCGACCAGACATCCTCATTCAAAAGTGAGCTGGATGGATACCGGGCTCAGTTGATCGATAGCTATATGTCGGATAAGGAGGGTGAGAAAGCGGCTGCCCGTGCGGTATATGACCGTGGGGATCACTCGGTAGAGTTGACCCACATCTTATTCCGTTTGCCGGAGAAGACGGTCTCCAAAGATACGGTAGCTGTATATCAAGAAGCCATGCGAGTATACGAACGTCTCCAGAAAGGAGAGGATATGGAAACAGTCGGAAAAGCTTTGGCCGAGAAGGATAAGGAGCATGTCGCTTGCGAATATGTACGTTGCTTGCTCCCGATGCAATCCCTAAAAGTGTTTGAGGATGCCGCCTATTCCTTGCCGATTGGCGTGGTGTCTGAACCGGTTCGCACGAAATTAGGATTTCATTTGATAAAAGTCCATAGTCGTAAACCCAATCCGGGGCGGGTACATGTCGCTCATATCTTGATCGCCTTCCCGAAAGATTCAGCTATTCAGGACTCATCGGCTTTTCTGGCAAAAGCGCAAGCTATCTATAAGCAAGTACAAGAGGGAGCTGATTTTGGCGAGTTAGCGAAAGAATATTCTGGGGATGCTGCTTCCGCTAAGAAAGAGGGAGTATTACCTTGGTTTGGGGTAGGCGAGATGGTCCAGCCTTTTGAGCAAGCCGCTTTTGCGTTGAGCAAGCCGGGTGATTTATCCGAGGTGGTGGAAACTCGTTTTGGTTACCATATCATTAAGTTGATCGATAAGAAGGGACGCCCTTCGTTTGAGGAAGAGGAAAAAGCTTTGTCGAGACGTATGGGGCAGGGTGAACGTAACTTCGAGTTATATAAAGCTTTCGACGATCGTATGAAAAAAGAATACGGATACGTTTTCTATCCGGAAGCCTATGCGGAGCTGCAAGCGTTATGTAATGATTGTTTCCCCACGGACGAGGCGTTTTATGAGAAAGCGAAGGATATGAACAAGACGCTTATGCAATTGGATGGAAAGGATTTCCCGCAAGCGGAGTTCGCTTATTATATCCAACGTTGTCCGTTCTCGACAAAAACGTATGCGGGTGATTTTATGCAAGAGATCTATGATTTGTTTATCCGCGATATCGTAACGACCGCCGAGCGTAAGAATCTGGAGACAAAACATCCGGAGATCCCTCATTTGATGCAGGAGTACCGGGATGGGATTCTGTTGTTTGAGGTCAGCAACCGGGAGATCTGGAGCAAACCCTCCGCCCAGCAGAAGGTGTTGGAAGCGAAGTGGATTGCGGATTTGAATAAAAAATATCCGGTGACTGTCAACTGGAAATTATTGAAGAAACTAAAGAAATAAAATAAAGATAGATATGAGGATAGTCTTCATGTTCCTAACGTTCGTTGTGTTGTTGGGTGCCTGTAAAGGTTCTCAGCCAGCTGATACTACGGATGTCTTGGTTAGCGTGAAAGGACGTACCCTAAATCGTTCGGAGGTGAATAAGCTAATACCCCGGGGGATTTCCTCCGCAGATAGTCTGTTGCTGGCCGAGGGCTTTACCAAGAAATGGGTAAAGGATGTATTGGTGTACGATGTGGCTTTGCGTAACTTAGGGGATGAGAAAGAGGAGGTCGATAAATTGGTAGAGGAGTACAGGCGTTCCTTGGTTCGTTACCGTTATCAGGAACGATTGGTGGAGGAGAAGCTGAAAACTGATATCCGGGAAAGTGATAAATTAAACTATTACGAGGAAAACCAGAAAAAGTTTATCTTGGATAAAGGCTTGATCAAGGGATTATTCTTGAAAATCCCGGTTGATGCCCCGGGACTTACCGATGTCAAAAAGTGGTACAAATCCACAGATGTGGCCTCTTTAGAAAAAATTGAGAAGTATAGTGTGCAAAATGCCACGATTTATGAGTACTTTTACGACAAATGGGTTGATTTCGATGAGGTAATGGATAATATACCGATCCATGTGTCGAATCCGAATGCGTTTCTGAAGGCGAATAAGTATGTTGAGGTGGCGGATAGCAGTTATTGTTATCTGTTGAATATCAAGGAATATTTACCTTCCGGCAGTGTGGAGCCATATGATTATGCCAGTCCGCACGTCACGGAAATGCTGGTCAACCAACGAAAAGTTGAATTCTTGAAAAAATTTGAAGACGAGTTATATAACGATGCGATCCGGAGCGGTGACGTGGAATTCCATTCCGAGCCGTGATCTCTAATTTTATAAATGAGTAGACATGATGAAAAAGATTTTAAGTGTATTCTTTCTTGCCTGTTGTTCTTGCATTGTAATGGCGCAAGACAATGTGATCGATGAAATTGTGTGGGTGGTAGGAGATGACGCTATTTTACGTTCGGATATTGAGACGCAGCGTTTGTATAATCAAAACGAGGGGGTCCGTTTGGATGGCGACCCGTATTGCGTGATCCCGGAGCAGATGGCGATACAGAAACTATATCTGAATCAAGCTAAGATCGATAGTATTACCGTGAACGAGAACCAAGTGATCCAGAGCGTGGATCAATGGATGAACATGGCTGTGAACCAAATCGGGTCTCGCGAGAAATTGGAGGAATATTTCGGTAAGAAATTTTCCCAGATCAAGGATGAGCGTAAGGAGATGGTGCGGGAGCAGCAGGTAGTGCAACAGATGCAGCATCAATTGATCGGCGAGATCAAGCTGACACCTTCCGAGGTGCGTAAATATTTCAGCCAGTTGTCTCAGGATAGCCTGCCGAACATCCCTACGACTGTAGAGGTGCAAATCGTTACCTTGGAACCGAAGATTCCGTTTGAGGAAACAGACGCTATCAAGGCCCGCTTACGTGATTTCACGGAGCAAGTTAATTCCGGTAAGATGGAATTCTCTACGTTGGCTCGTTTGTACTCGGAAGATCCGGGTTCGGCGTCTCGAGGAGGGGAGTTAGGTTTCATGAGCAAGACACAGCTGTTGCCGGAGTTCGCGAACGTTGCGTTCAACTTGAAAGACCCGAAACGTGTCTCCCAGATCGTACAGACGGAGTATGGTTACCATATCATCCAATTGATCGAGAAGCGTGGAGACCGTATCAACTGCCGCCATATCTTATTGAAACCGAAGGTTTCCGATAAGGAGTTGGCGGATGCTACCACTCGTCTGGATTCATTGTACAATGATTTGCAGGCGAATAAGTTCACGTTTGAGGAAGCCGCTACATTCGTCTCTTACGACAAGGATACACGTAATAATAAAGGTTTGATGGTAAACCAAGATTACGAGAGCAGCAATATGGGAACCCCTAAGTTCGAGATGCAAGAACTTCCGCAGGAAATCGGTAAGGTGGTATATGGCATGAAAGTCGGAGAGATCTCCAAGCCTTTTACCATGTTGACGAACAAGCAGAAAGAGGTAGTAGCTATTGTTAAGCTGAAAGCTCGGACGGAAGGACATAAGGCGAATTTGGCCGATGACTTCCAAGCTTTGAAAGCGATCGTAGAGGCTAAGAAACGTGAGGAATTATTGAACGACTGGATCACGAAGAAACAAAAATCAACCTACGTGCGTATTAGTGACGGTTGGAGGAATTGTGATTTCAAATATCCGGGTTGGATTAAGGAATGAGACTAATTAACAGGTTATTTCTAGCGCTCTTATCGTGTGCTTTATCGGTTGGCGTATTTGCGCAAACGCAAGATAGCACGGTGGTAGCCGCCAAAGATAGTGTCGCTCCCAAGAAGACGAAGGTCTTTTTGGAGCATGCGAATACGCTTTCGTTCGATAAGGAGAGGAACGCCGAGGCTCAAGTACTGAATGGTGATGTTTGTTTTCGCCATGATAGTTCGTATATGTATTGCGATAGCGCATATTTCTTTGAGCAGACCAATTCCTTGGAAGCGTTTAGTAATGTCCGGATGGAACAAGGGGATACCTTGTTCGTGTATGGAAATTACCTGTTTTACGATGGAAATACCCAGATCGCTTATTTGCGGGAGAATGTCCGCATGGAGAATGGGCAGGTTACCCTGTTTACGGATAGCTTGAACTATGAGCGAATCCCGGATATCGGATATTATTTCGACGGAGGTCTGATTGTCGATTCCTTGAATCAGCTCTCTTCTTTTTATGGGCAATATTCGCCTAGTACGAAATTGGCTATCTTCAATGATAGCGTCCGTCTGGAGAATGAGCAATTCACGTTGTATTCCGATACCTTGCATTATAATACGGACTCGAAGATCGCCACGATCCTCGGACCATCCATAATCGTCTCGGATAGCGGCACGATCTATTCTTCCAGAGGTTGGTACGATACCGTGAATAATACCTCTTTGCTATTGGATCGTTCTCAGGTGGTTTCCGGCGACCGTATCTTGACGGGCGACTCTATCGCCTACAACCGGGAACTGGGTTTTGGGGAAGCGTTCGGTAATATGAGTCTGCAAGACACGGCGCAGCATGTCATGCTGGAAGGCCAATATGGCTTTTACAATGAGAAGAGCGAGTATGCTTTCGCTACGGATAGCGCCCGTTTCTTGGAATTCAGCCAAGGGGATACATTGTTTCTGCATGGTGATACCTTGAAGATGACTACGGTGGACTCCCTTTACCGGGAAGTAAAAGCTTATTACGGCGTCCGTTTCTATCGGACGGATATGCAAGGTGTTTGCGATTCGATGCAGTTTAATACAAGAGACTCTATATTATATATGTATACGGACCCTATCGTTTGGAATGAACAGTATCAGATCTATGGGGATACGATCTTGATATTTATGAATGATAGCTCGATCGATTTCGCTCACGTGAAGCAATTCGCTTTCGCGATACAGCAAATCGATTCTACCGCATTCAATCAATTAAAGGGAAATGACTTGAAGGCTTATTTCGAGGGACAGGTCGTGAATCAGATCGATGTGTCGGGCAACGCCGAATCTATATTTTTCCCCTTGGAGAAGGACGGTTCGATGGTCGGCATGAACGAGACCAAAAGCGGTTTCCTTACGATCTGGCTAAAAGACAATAAGTTGGATAAACTGAAAATCTGGCCGACTCCAACAGGTACGATGACCCCTATTCCTGATTTGAAGCCCGACCAGAAATACTTGAAAGACTTTTATTGGTTTGATTATATCCGTCCTAAAGACAAGGATGATATTTATCAGGTCGTGAAAAGAAAAGCTCAAGATGCTCCGAAAAGAAGCAATAAATTCGTACATTAGCGTCGTATTCATAATTAATAGGTAAAGCTATGGCACTTTTCTCGTTTTATAACATGCGCAAGCCGCGTCAATTTGATCATAAGCCTATTTATTGGGACCCCCATAAGGAAGCCTTGGAGGAACGTATAAGCAAGGTCAAACGTGAAATGGGTGTAGAGGAGCCGTTGGAGGAATATAAGCCGCATATCAAGGGAACTTTCATTGAAGGTACCTCGCATCTGAAGAAAAGCGTGGGGCGAGGCGAGGATTCCCGGGCTCGTAGGTATAAGAATGTGAAACTGGCGGTGGCCTTGGCGGTCTTGGCTGCTTTCTTTTGGTATTTGTTCTGGTAATGAGCGATATCATTCATTTACTTCCGGACCATATCGCCAATCAAATCGCGGCGGGAGAGGTGATTCAACGTCCGGCCTCTGTCGTTAAAGAGTTGGTCGAGAATGCGGTGGACGCTGGCGCTTCCAATATCCAAGTGAACATTAAGGATGCGGGTAAGACATTGATACAGGTGATCGATGACGGGAAAGGTATGTCCGAGACGGATGCTCGCATGGCTTTTGAGCGGCACGCTACTTCTAAGATTTCTACGGCCGAGGATTTATTCTCTTTGCATACGATGGGTTTCCGAGGTGAGGCATTGGCCTCTATCGCCGCTGTCGCCCATATAGAGTTGCGTACCCGGGCTAGAGGGACCGAGCTTGGCACTTGCCTATCCATCGCGGGTTCCAATCTGGAGAGTATCGAGCCGGAGGCTTGTAACGAGGGAAGTATCTTCTCGGTAAAGAATCTTTTCTTTAATGTTCCCGCCCGCCGGAAATTCTTGAAGTCGAATGAGACGGAATTCCGGAATATCATCAATGAGTTCGAGCGAATCGCCTTGGTGAATCCGCAGGTGGGTATGTCTCTTTATCATAATGATGCGGAGATATTCAATCTGCCCGAGTCGGGGTTACGTCAGCGCATCATTAATATATATGGTAAGAGTTTAAACCAGAAGTTGCTCTCTCTGGATGCCCAAAGTTCCATGGTGACTATTTCCGGTTTCGTGGGGCGTCCGGACTCGGCGAAGAAGCGAGGGGCATTGCAGTTTTTTTTTGTGAATGGTCGTTATATGAAGCATCCTTATTTCCATAAGGCGATCATGCAGGCCTATGAGCAATTGATTCCTGCCGGGGATATGCCGAATTATTTTGTTTATTTCACGTTGGATCCCTCCTCGATCGATGTCAATATCCATCCGACAAAGACGGAGATTAAGTTTGAGAACGAGCAACCGATCTGGCAGATCTTGATGGCCGCTACCCGGGAGGCGTTGGCTAAATCGAGCGCTATCCCTACGATTGATTTCGATGTGGAGGACGCGATCGATATTCCTGTTTACAACCCGGTCAAGAAAAGTGAGCCTAGTACTTATAAGGCCCCGAAAGTGCAAGTGGATTCCAGTTATAATCCGTTTGACACTACTTCCTATAAAAAACCGGAATTCGATTGGTCTAAATTATATCAAGGGTTTGAGAACGACCGAGTGGCTGTCCAACGGGAGTCCGAGACTTTCGAGGATGCCCCGATCGAGGAATTGCCGGCCGAGGCTTCGGATCCGGAAAAACTGTTTACGGAGGTAAGCAATCCTTGCTATCAATATAAAGGGCGATATATCGTGACATCCTTGAAATCGGGTCTGGCGATTATTGACCAGCATCGTGCGCATGTGCGTATCTTGTTTGACCAATACCTGTCGAATATCCGTCAGCAACAAGGTGTATCCCAACAAGTCTTATTCCCGGAGATCGTAGAGTTTACCGCTGCCGAGGCGGCTGTACTACCTTCCTTATTGGAGGATTTGTGCTTCGTCGGCTTTGATCTGAGCAATCTGGGAAATGACAATTACGCGATCAATGGCCTGCCCGCCGGTATAGAGAACCTTGATCCGGTAAATTTGGTAAAGGATATCGTGGACCGGGCGATCGAGACCGGATGCGCAGTGCATGAGAAGATCTGCGAGGCCATCGCCTTGTCTTTAGCCAAAGCCGCCGCTATCCGTCCCGGCAAATCCTTATCCTTGGAAGAGATGGATCATCTGATCGCCTCCCTGTTCTCTTGTTCGGACTCGAACCTGACCCCGGATGGAAAGACGATTATCTCCATGCTGACAGATGAGGAGCTGGAGAGAAGATTTAAGTGCTAGGGATGGTTTCGATGACATAGGTTTCACGGCTGCATTTACATTTAGGTCTCCCGGACATGCGGCCCGGAAGCAGGCGTGGAACACATCTTCCTCGATCGGACGTTTATAGAAAGCCTCATTCGATCGCATGATCGCCTCCTCCTTTGCGGAGGTGAACCAATGGCGCTCTCCTTTTTGTAACTCGTTTTTCAGCTGGGCGTAGATTTGATCATGCTCGATACCTTCGCAATTAATCTTGCTTTGCACCTCCACGCATAGGAAACGGCGGCTTCCCGTGGGGGCGCTTAATAGGTTCTTCTGGTTCGTAGTGCCAATAAATGAGGCTAGGCGGGGTAGGGGATGGAAATGCTTGGCGTGTGCCTTGCGTACGTTCATTCCGGCCATCTGCATCCAATTTTTCAGTAAAGCCATTTTACGGTCGGACAACCGGTTGAACTCATCGAGGTTGATGAGTCCGAACAATCCAAGCTTCTGCTCCATTTGCGTCGAGCCGCTAAGGTCTACGCTATCTGTGTAATAGCGGACTAGCGAAGAAGGCATCAGCGACTTGCAAAAGGTAGACTTCTGACATCCTTGACGCTCGCTGACTAAAATGGGAGCCAAGCTATTTGCGTGCATTCGGTCCGAACCCATCCATTGCGAGGCCAAGGCGAGCATCCAGCGATGAAACCCCTCCACCCATAACGGTTCTGAGGAGACCCGTCGTGCCAGATCGCTTACCCGGTCTTTCCCGTCCCATTCGGGTAACCACTCCATATATTGCCGGAAAGGATGATACTCTTTTACTTCTTTTGAATATACGAAACGATTCACATCCCGATCCCTGCAATCGATCCCCGTCCGTCTTGCCTCCATGCAAATGCTATTTAGGTCACGTTGCGTCACCGGATAGAAGCGATCCGTTTCCAATTGTTTGTATCGATATTCAGTCTCCTCGCTCAACAAGTTGAAGTGGAATTCGATCCGTTCTTGGAGGAAAGTCTCCAGACTCTTTTGAAGGATAGAGTTGCTGTTGCTCGATCGTTTCGCTTTACCTTCGTTTGGGTGTGGTACGGTGATCGACCCGTCCGGTTTTAAGAAGCGAAGCCATAATTGGCCTAAAAAATCCAATACAGTTTTCATGACGCTATGTTTTAGAGGTTGTTTTTACTGTTTCATTTTGCGGATATAAGCTGTTAACTTGCGTTTTTCCAAATGTTTATATTGTCATTTGAAATAAAAGTAATCTGTGCGAAATACTAGGGAAAACTATTGTTTAAGTGGTATGGATGTAGTACCTTTGTTAAGTGCTTATAATCTTTTCACCTATGTGAAAAGAACGTATCACAATCATGAAACGATCGTTTCACATAGGTGAAAAGATCATATCACCCTTGTGAAATGACTAATAGCATACGATGTTTCGATGAATAACCTTTTAATCTCATACTAGATATATGGCAGCAAAATATGACTTTTACAAGACTCCGGTATCGAAGGACAGCACGAAGCGTCCTCGTTTTCACGCACGTATCGTATCATCCGGCACGATCGATACGGATGATCTGGCCAAACGTATCCATGGACGGTGTACCGTCACGCCGGCAGACGTAGCCGCCGTGCTTATCTCTTTAAGCGAGGTGACAGCGGAATATTTGCGTGAAGGAAAACGTGTACATATCGATGGGTTGGGGTATTTGCAAGTCACGTTGCAATGCCCGGCCGTACAATCCACGCACGAGATACGTTCGGAGTCCATCCGTTTCAAGTCCGTGGCTTTCCGTCCCGAGGTAGAGCTGAAAGATAGCTTGAAGACGATGACGCTGGAACGAGCCAAGTACAAATCCCATTCCCGCCAATTGGAGCCTGATCGTATCGACCAATTGCTCGCGAGTTATTTTGCCGAGCATGAATATATGACCCGTGTCGCCTTCCAGCGGCTTTGCGGCCTGACGAGCAGTACGGCCAGCCGCCGCCTGCATCAACTCGTCGAGGCGGGTAAATTGCGTGATATCGGCACCCGCCACCAGTCGCTTTACGTGCCAGTGAGGTAAATAGAGATAGTGAATGTTAAATATTAATAAATACGGCTAGGGCCTACCTTGCCAAACGGGAACAAATATGTACCTTTGCACCGTTTTTAGTGCGGAGTATACGAAAAAAACAGGCACAACTTATTGATTGTCCGAAAATAATGCGTAACTTTGCGGCTCGAAATAGGAAAAGATTAGATAAATAATAATAACACATTCAAAGTTTAAAAAAAGAAAGAAATGCCTACCTTGCTAATGTTTCCCCCGGAATTGCAGGATATGATCCTAGAATTTCTGTTTCAAAGTGGTATGAAAAATGGATGCTTATTTATGTGGTGCATTCTGTTAAAGCAACCACTTTAAGTAACTATGTAAATGGTTTTGAGCGAGTAAGAGAATATATTGGTTACATGAGGTTAATAGAGGTCCGTCCAACACATATTCTTGACATGATAAAGGGACTCGAAGAAGAAGGATATGCACGTACAACGGTAATACAATCATTAAGTGTAGTCCGTCAGCTTTTCAAAAAGGCATATAGTGGAAAAATGATACCCATAGATCCCGTAGCCGATATTAAACTGCCTAAAGAAGAACCGGGTGAAATACCTGATGAGAAGATAATGCAGGAACAAGAAGATGAAAAATGTCTTAGTATATATGACACTCATCGTTTCCTTGAGAGCTGCAAGAATACCCGGTATTATGAACTCTTTTTTATTCTTCTTCATACAGGATTACGTATAGGGGAAGCACTTGCCCTAGAATGGTGTGATCTTGACTTTAAGCATGAAAAGCTTCGTGTATATAAAACCTTAAACAGAGTTACAAAATATTATGATTCGAAAGGAAATGAACTTCCTGAAAGGTATTCTACTATTCAGATTACAACACCAAAGAAAAGTGCCAGCAATAGAAAGGTTCCATTAACGGATGCAGTGATTGCTGCTTTTATGAGCTGGAAGGAAAAACAGGATCGTGATAAAGAAAAACTGGGGAAAAACTGGGTAAAACCAAATATACTTTTAAAAAAATATCCCGGTCTGATTTTTACAACATCTTCAGGAAGAAGTTATCTTCCATCATCAGCTCAAACAGAATGCAGGCGGATTGTTGGGATTGTTAATAAACATGAAATTGCTCTGGCAGAAAAAGAGAACAGAGACCCGAATTTAATGGATGTTCATCCTC